>Ga0098051_1000507_pt1 | contig 15455 bp, 44 predicted proteins | sample 14BtaG_FD_77069 | JGI IMG/M metagenome (GOLD analysis project Ga0098051, IMG submission 77069) | Marine viral communities from the Subarctic Pacific Ocean - 14B_ETSP_OMZ_AT15311_CsCl metaG | ecosystem: Environmental > Aquatic > Marine > Oceanic | place: Pacific Ocean | collected 2015-01-18 | reverse complement strand
TTCTTGACTAAGACTCCTAATTATGTTGGAAACAGAAAGTTTCGTAAAGAGTTATGTGAAGCACGTTTACGTGAGGCGCCTGAGATCATTCGAATCATCAAGACCTGCGATATGTTTCACAACAGCTTGAGCATCGAAGAGCATGATCCTAAGTTCTGGAACTTGTTTAAAGAAGAGACTGTTAGCCTTTTGATTGCTATGAATACCCTAGAAGTGATGGGTGAACTTGAAGAGATGAGGAAGAATGATGAAATATAATCGTGCAATAACTGTTTTAACCCGTAGAGCAACTGAGTTCTACGGTAAAACCTTTGAATGGCTTGTTGATGCTATGGACAATGGCTTTGATGAGAACCTAACTGTGACTGAAGCTTATAACGTATATAAGCAAAAAAATTAAAAAAAGTTCATTTTAGGGGTTGACATTTCCAAAAAAGTGTTGTACAGTAAAGCATAAACTAAAGAAAGTGAGTTATATTATGAATATTGATACTAAAACCCTTATTAACGTTGAAGTTGAAGGAGTGGATATGAATGATTATCCAGACTTCTGTGATGCTTATATCGCATATGCTGAGAAGCCTTCAGGCTTTGCTCTTACTGATGCTGAGTTAGATGTGGTCAATGAAGACTATGATTTTGTCTACGAAGAAATTCAAAACTTTATACATTAAATCAAAAAAAGTGGTTGACATTGTTTTAACCACCTGCTATACTGACTGTGTAATCAAGAGAAAGTGAGAAAAGATGATCGATTTTATTTCAGCAGATAACGCCATGATTCAGATGTTTGACGGTGACAACATGGTCGCCGAAGCGAGTACTGCAAAATCAATCTGTTATTTCCTTCAAGAATACGGTCTTGCAGAGTCAGTCTTTGCTTCGTCTTCTGTAGATTTTGCCAGCGAGTATGGCTTTGAAAGTGATGATGCCGCAATGGACTTATGGCTAGCTGGCTTGAAAAAATTCGAAATGTCTGGAGTTTGATATGACCGAGCAATTCAAATCTTTTATGAACTCCCTCTGGAACTGCACTGATGTTGTGGTGCCAGGTATGGGTACCATAGTCTCTACACGTGCCAAGTATGGCACTGATATTCAAGCTACCTGTTTTGATGGTGAGGAATACTCCCTCATTGATGGGTCAGAACTTTTTGTACAATTCCCAAATTTATTTGAAAAAAAGGGTTGACATTCTGGACCAGTCTGCTATAATACTTGTATAAATTGAGAAAAGCGAGTTATATTATGAAAAATGAAATGAATGAGTTACTAGAAGCCATCAAGTCTGACTACCTTCAGTGGACACAGAGATGTGCTTACGCTAGAGGTAACGATGAACTGACTGAGATCAATAAAAACATGATCGCTGAGTTCAACGAGAAGCTTCACTACGAAGAAGGTAGAAAGTATATCAAAGTCATCACTGGTGGCAGTGTTTGGGGCTTTGTAATGAAAGCCGATGACAAGCAGTTCAAAGCTGGTGATATTTTGAAAGCCGCTGGTTGGGCAGCCCCTGCTAGAAACAAGCCTAGAGGAAACGTCTTCACTGACTTATCTTGGGTTCAGTGGACTGGTCCCGCTTACCTTTAAGGAGATGAACATGAAAGCTATTTTTGATTATGCTGTTTCAGTTGCAATTGTAGCGAGTCTGATTGGTGGACTCGCCTTTGCCCTCAGCACTTCTTTAGGTATACCTGATGTTCACTTTAGTCATTCGACTGGTGATTGTGTCGAAGTTATTAACTATGAAGAAGGAGACAGTTACTCTTGTGAAAACCTTCCTTCTAAATTTAATCATGTATGGGTAGAATAAGATGAATGCTGAAACTGTAGAGGAGATCACTATACTTCAAAATGCCTTAGTCGCATTGAACGAAGGTGCTAGTGACGAAAAGCGAATGGCTATGGAAGCGTTAGAAGGAATGCTTCTGAGTAAAGTTCAAACTTTGTTGGAGTATGAAAAGAATGCCGATAGTACCGATTGAATCGAATCAACTGCCAGTTCATGGCGGACCACAAGATCGTGGTAGTGCAGATGCTTACTATGGTCGTGCTTATAGCCCACACTGGTATCCATTAGGCACTGGCAAAGGCGAACGAATTGAGAGTATCAATATGTCTGACTCTGAAATTGAAGAGTATAAATATGGATACGAGAATGAAGATGACCGTAAAGATTACGGCTGAAAGTGAGGTAAACGATGAGTGCCGCAAGTGGCATACGTGCCCGAAATGTTGAACGACTAGACGAAGTCCAGCGTTTAATGGAATCTAATGCTCACCTGAATGAAGGTGAAGACTACCAACGCTTAGAAGAATTGCTATCTAAGCTTTCAATGTATATAAACGTTCTGACTGATGAGGATATAGACTATATCCAAGCTTGTCGCTACGCAATCGATGAACAGATGGACTGGTCTATCTAATGTTTTATGTCTCCGTAGTTCAGCTGGATAGAACAACGGTCTTCTAAACCGTAGGTCACAGGTTCGAATCCTGTCGGGGACGCCAATTTTAAGAAAGGATCAATAATGATCAAGTCACGTAATACATCAACCTTTAAGGCTTCAATCACAAACGATGAAGTTGGATTAATCATGGCTGAAGTCATGGAAAGGTGTGATGGTATTGAGCAGAAGCTTGACATGCTTATAGCTAAACAAGATGCCAAACTTTGCCAATGCGATGAGGAAGAGTCTTACCTCGATAAAAAGATTAAGTTTGATAGTATGCTCCCATGATGGAATCGGTAGACATAACAGACTTAAAATCTGTGGCTTTAAAGCGTCCCGGTTCAAGTCCGGGTGGGAGTACCAAAATGAAAAAGTTGTGGAGTAAAATAAAGTCTTTTTTTGAAACAAGAGATCCTGGCGATTTATCCAAACATCGTTTGTATTCTGATCGCTATGAAGACATGCGGATGTAAAAAAGTACTTGACAAAAGGTACACAATGTAGTATAGTGTATCTATTAAGTTGAAAGAATAGAGGAGAGTATGAAGAAGATAGATGACGATTGGTATCCAGCAAACCTAGATTGGTATGCTAAATGGGGTGCTACTGTTTTTATCTTAGTCTCTGTAATGTTTAGAGGAGCTGGCATAGAGTGGAGATTTTTTGACTTGACTGCTGGTGTTTTAGGAACAGCATTGTGGTTATGGGTGTCAGTGATGTGGAAAGATAGATCGTTGATTATCCTTAATGCGTGTATGCTTGTCATGTTGGGATCAACATTGATAAGAGAGTTCTAGATGGCGTACCGGTCCCGCCTTGCCAAAGATGCAGAAAGACCGTTTTCTGAAGCGTCACTTGCTACGACTCAGATTCTATTAATAAAGCAAGTTACGACTGTGTTGGGTGTCGATACAGTAAGAGATCAATCTCCCGATTATTAGAGCGAGATAGGGCACCCCATTTTCGAACTCGCTGAGTAGAGAATGCGCCTGTAACTCAGCGGATAGAGTGTCGGTCTACGAAACCGAAAGTCAGATGTTCGAATCATCTCAGGCGCACCAATGTAATATTAAGGAGAAAAATATGAGAGAGACTTTACTTCAAGCAGTACGTGCCCATGCTATGGGTCATGTTCAAAAGCATAGGGCAAATGTCGAAGTCTTTTTGACTAATGCAGTAGGCGTTGGTGAACACCCAGACGTTATTGATTCTATCGAAAAAGAGTTAGATGAAATGGCTAGGTACAATGATCAGGTTGAAATGATCGACAAGTATTTTAAGGAAGCCAAAGTATAAGCCTTATTGATCTGTCTAAAGGAGATTAAGATGGAATCAGATGAAGATGTTGACAAGCCTTTGATTCAGCGGCCTAGTAGAGGAACTAGACTACGCAGATCATGGACCGCACGATTAGGGAGAAAACGGATTAAGCGTATTCGTGCTTTAATTAAGAAACGTGAGGATAGAAATAATGAAAAGCGCATTAGACCCTACAGCCGTAAAACACGTACCAGTTTTTAATACTGAGAAAGTAATTTCTCACTATGAAGATAAGGACGGTGTACCTATAAAGTATGTCTGCACTACTGATCTACTGGCGAGTGATTTGCCAGTAGATATTTTTTATCGTAAGACCCCACACCCAGAGTTCGGCAATCGATATTTTGGTCTATATAAGAATCCATATGCAAACGATGCTAGAGTAATGATCACTAATGCAGATGCCGTTGAGACTTCAAAGAGGTACATATTTGGTGTGATCGAAGATAAAGATGGAGTATTGTGGTATTCCCAGTGCCATCATGATTGTCTCTTTATTGATGGGTCGATGATTGACGGTGGCAGAGAATACATCAGGGCAACAAACCTGAAAGGCGTATTCAAAATTGTTGATGGAGAATTTGTCGAGAGGCTTAATCTAGGTGAAGAAGAGCCAGAAGAGTGGTTGGGTCAAGATAGTGGCATAGAGGACTTCACAAATTACTAAATAAAAAAGCTTGACATTACCATTCAATTGGCGTATACTATGCTAGTATTAAAGATAAGGATAAGTTAATGATCTTCTTTGTTAAAGGCAAAGTAAAGAACAGAGATGTTGTTGAAGAGTATGTTATAAACTGCTTGAAATATCTCAACTTGCACCGTATGACTAGTAAGACGGTTATCGTAGATTTCAAGTCTAATCTAGATGGTGATGCTCAAGGGTACTGCTTTGCTATTGATAAAGTAGCTGAAGTGACAATTGGTAAGAAGTGGGCAGGTCGTAATCTGACGTTTATGGAACAGATGCAGACACTAGCGCATGAGTTGATTCACGTGAAGCAATATTTTAGAGGTGAACTTAGCTACGGTAAGACAGGTGATTTCTGTTGGAAAAAACGCAATGCTGGTGGATATAAATATGAAAACCAGCCTTGGGAAAAAGAAGCTTTTAAGATGGAGAAAGAATTGTTCGTGGAATGCTTTCCTTTTCACATGGAAATAAATTAAAAATTTGGGCTACTTCTGCCGCAAGGAGAAGAAATTCGCCGTCCTCACACAAGTCAAGTGAGGGAAAAGTTGAAACAGAATTCAAGCGTGTTCAACAGCCCATACTAAACGGAGAGCAATATGGCAACTAGAGCAAAAGCATTTAGCACAGTACATGTACGAACATCGAAGAAGACTTCGATTGGTCGTAATCCAAAGATGTCTTCTATGAATAAATCAAAGAAGGCAAGTTATAAGAGGTATAGAGGACAGGGATAAAACTGTCAGGGAAATTAGATAATGAAAATTGAAGTTAAAATTGAATTGGATACGATTGAAGATAAAGATATAGGATCAGAGTTTGTTGATCTTCTTATTCTTCTAAAAGAGCGAATTGAAAATCTTAATGATACTGAGGAGTAATTATGTATGAGATTGGCAAAGGGACAAGAGTTCCTAACGTAACGTTTCAGACACGTGTGCGTGATAATTCTATCGAAGGAGATAATCCTTTCAAATGGCAGACGATGACTACCGAAGATTATTTTGGTGGCAAAAGAGTTGTCGTATTTAGCCTACCCGGCGCTTTCACTCCCACTTGCTCAACTATGCAAGTTCCAGGATTCGAAAGTAACTATCGTAAAATACAATCTTTAGGTATAGACCACGTTTATTGCGTATCAGTCAATGATGCATTTGTTATGAACAAGTGGGCAGCCGATCAGCAAATCCGAAACATTGGTCTTATTCCAGATGGTTCTTGTGAGTTCACACGGGCAATGGGTATGTCTGTGAAATTTGACAATCGTGGGTTTGGTGAAAGAAGTTGGAGATATGCTATGGTCGTAAACGATGGTATTATTGAGCATATCTTCGAAGAGCCAGGACGCTGTGAAAATAGTGATCCTGATCCTTACGGAGAAACTTCTCCAGAAAACATTATGGCTTGGTTAGCCGGAGCAAATTAATATGAAGTTTAAAGCGTTACTAGTAACATGTTCACTTTTGATTGGATCACAAGTTCAGGCAGAAGATAAGTTTGAGAGCATTAGAAAAATTTGGCCTACCTGTGCGTCTTGTCACGGTGCTAATGGAGAAGGTGTAGGATCCTTTCCCGCTTTAGTTGGTAAAGATGCAGATTACATTATCTCTTCGTTACTGCAATACAAGAACAAAGAGAAGCGTGGATCTATGTCTAGTGTGATGTATCCTCAAGCAGGAATGCTGACAGATGGTCAGATTGGTGTGATTGGCGTTTATATTCAAGAAGGATTACCAAAGGAGTAAAAATGAGTTATAGTAAAAATGATGTGGTAACAGTTATCACAGTTGCAGGTGAATATGTCGGTAAGTTTGTATCTGAAGATACGAGTAGACTGACTATTGCTGATCCTAAGATGCTTGTTAATGGTGAACAAGGAATGGGTTTTGGTACTGGAGTTTGTGTTACGGGTGAAGCTGATCCTGCTGACATGACTTTTTATGTTGGTGGATTAGTGTTTGTTGCTAAGACATCTGAAGCAGTTGTCAAAGCTTATCGTGAGGCAACAAGTGGATTGATCACATGATCAATCGTTGGGTAGCAAAAGTTGTGCCTGATCCAGATGATCCTAATGAATTGTGTTTGGACTTTCCAGATGAGTTGTTAGAAGAAATGGGTTGGTCTGTAGGAGATCAATTAGAGTTTATTGAAGATGATGGGCAATGGACCATCAAGAAAGTGGAGGCTCCCAGTGAGTGATTTAATGAAAAGAGGCATTGTATTTGCCGTAGACTGTTGGCGATTAATAATGAATGTGAAGTATAATCCTTTACGTTTTATTCCAGATCCCGTGATGCAAACGTACTTTATGCTTGTATTGTTTATCATGTGGAGTGCATTCTTTGGCATGATCGCAATTTATCATATGGGTTTCATGGGATATGATATCGTGACAAGTATCTGGGTTCACGCATCTATTTTAATTCCTATCGCTATCACCAACGGCGTCTTCATTGATGCTGAACGTGATGGTTCTAAGTGGATTCAAGAATGGAGGAACAAATGAGTGAAGAAGTAGGATTCAGAGTTCATCGTGCCCATAAGATGATGGACTGGATTGAGAATGAAGTGACTGAGTGGGCGCAGGCAGCCGTCTTTGAACACTATGGTGTTGAAGAAGTAACTGAATTGTCCCGTGATCAAATAGAAGAGGTTGCCGCTGAAGCAGACAGACTAGACGAGGATTATGGAGATTTCATATCTCTAGGATTCTTTAATATCGTCCGTTGGTGGGAATCTGAGAGCGAGGACTACGTTCTATGACTCTACCATACGAGAGGAAAAATGCAGTAAAGAGAACAGAAAAGTTTCTCACAGACTTGCTTGACCCTAAAGTCACTCCTCGAGTACCTAAAGAAATTCGTAAGCAAGCAATGTCATGCTTACGACACTACCCACGTGAATATGATATGGAAATGGCGTCAGAACAGGCGCCATCAATCTTTGGAGAATTAGATGCCTATTACAGACAGTAAAATTATAAGTATAATAAGAGGGTACGAACATTGGACTACCACACAGCCTTGGAAAGACATTGCTGATAGATTTGAAGAATTGATTGAAAAGGAAAAATCTGATGAGAGTTCGAATAGGTCCGTATCGGAAGAACCGAGCTGAAAAAATTGAAATAGAGCGATTCGATACGTGGAGCATGGACTCCACTCTCGCTCTCATTATACATCCAATGTTAGTGCAACTCAAAGACACTACACATGGCGCACCCTGCGTTGATGATCTTGATGTACCAGAAGAACTGCGTTCTACTAATGCCCCGCCAAAAGAAAACGACTATGACGCTGATGCGTACTGGTTCGATAGATGGGACTGGGTATTAGATGAAATGATATGGTCATTTAATGAGAAGAATAAAGATAATTGGCAAGAACAATACTATGGTCCATATATCGAGAAAGAAGATGATTTAGGCGAATTTGAGTGGATTGATGACGTTGGTCGTAAGGCACATCAAGAACGAATGTCTAATGGATTCCGTCTGTTTGGTAAATATTACGAAAATCTTTGGGATTAAACCAAGAAAGGAACACAATGTTTTTACTAAATATAATTGGAGATAAGATCATCAAGTGTCTTATTGTCACATTAGCTGTGCTGTGGACATTTCCAGCAAACGCTAATCAACCTGTAATTTGGAATTCATATGAAATAAATGAACCTCAGCTTGAGTTCATGCCTTTTGATTTCACTGCACAGTGTTTACCGTTAGAGGATATGGTAAAATATTTGGGTAATGTACAAGGACAAATTCCTGCCTTCAATAGCTTACAGAGTTTTACTGTAATAAATGATAAACCAATGCAAGGACCTATGGTTCTCGCAATCAATCCAATAACGGGTGATTGGTCTTATATTTTTATAGGACAAGGACAAATAGCCTGTATGTTAGCAACAGGTCGAAACATGCAACTAAACGGAGAAATATTTCAAAGAAAATGAGAGAGTTAATTGACTGCCTTAAGAAGGGCGTAGTAACGATTGATTTTACAAAAATTGATACTGGAGAGCGGCGTGTAATGCCTTGTACGCTAAATAACAGTAACATTACGATTAGAAACATAGCATCAGATAGTGATTCGATTGTTGTTTGGGCTATGGATAAAGAAGATTTTAGGGACGTGATTGTGTCAACTATTAATGAATGGTATATAGGATATCCCAAAGCATGATTGGATTGTTAGGACTTCTTGCAGTTTTCTTATGCCCTATGATATTTGGTGGTATTACTTTTTATTATTCGCACAAGACTACACATCCTGTGACGATAGAGACTTGGGAGAAAGCGAAACATTATGAGTAAGTGGCATGGAGGTAAGGGGTCGAAACAAAGACCTACTGACCAGGTGAAATACAACGACAACTGGGACAGAATATTTAGCGGGAAGAAAAACGAACATGGAAGTTCAACCAGTAGACTCAGTACTGACGGGCGAACTGATATCAAATCAGGAGCAACTGTCAAGAGCAGAACATGAGATAAAAAGGACCGTCAAGCGAGCCCAGCAGTTGGTTGACGGCAGTCTAAAAATAACTACAACAGATTATTTTATGACAGTATATAACGCCGCTGGGAAACAGAGTATCGTGTACTCTACAGGACAGTATGTAGATATCATGATATGATGAGGAGATAAAAATGGGAATGAAATTAGCGGGAGTTATGGCATTGATAAGCTTTGTTATGGCTGGTGCGTTTTATTGGTACTATAACGATACCCAAGAACGTATGGCAATACTGAATGAAAATAATGCAAAATTAGAAGTCGCAGTGCAGACAAGCGAAGCGGCAGTCGAACAGCTACAAGTGGATTTTCAAAGAGCAAGCGAAGAACTCAACAGAGTAAATACAGAGTTTGCTGATATCCGCAGACAGAATCGAACACTCAGCGATAAGTTGGGTAGACACGATTTAGGCAATCTGGCAGAAAATAAGCCAGGTCTAGTAGAGAGAATTATTACTGGAGCATCCACAAAAGCAGGTAGATGTTTCGAACTTCTATCTGGCGCTGAACTAACAGATAAAGAAAAGGAGGCAAAAAATGGCAAATCATTCAATAGCGAATGCCCTTGGCTTTTTGATCGTTACGTCACTGCTGATTAGTGGATGTACATCTATGCCTCAGAAGATTGAGGTGTCAGCAAAGCCAGTAGAAAAACCAAAACTAGTTTTACCAAGTGCGGATGAACTTAATCTCAGAGAGATTGAATGGTTTATTCTTACTCCCGAGAACTGGGAAGAGCAACTTGCAAAACTTAAATCAAGTGGGCGATCAGTCGCATTTTTTGCTATTACAGATAAGGGGTACCAGGACTTAGGACTAAACTTCTCTGATCTACGTGCATATGTACAGCAACAAGACGCTATCATAGCCGCATATCAAGGATACTACAAGGCATCAGAAGATGCATTAGATGACGCTAACGGACAAATTGAAAGTGCTAAAGACCAGGTAGAAGAACAACAGCCTGAAGATAATAGAACTCTTTGGGAGAAACTAAGAGGCAATTAAATTGAAAGAAGCTGATAGGGTAGAAGTTGATTATGTTGTTACCTATGAGCAAAGAAGTTTTCCAAAAGACATGCTACTAGTGTGTTCTATTGGACTAAACATTGGATTTTTATACGGGATAGTATTCTTACTGTGAGGCAAACTTATGTCAAGATGGTGGAAAATTTGGAAATACGCATTAGGTTCGTTTAATGATGAGGACACTAAGCCCGTGGAAGATCAAATCACAATCATTCGAACAGTAATACTGCTACTCAATACAGTAACCTGTTGCTTCATCATAGCGTCCAATATAAAAAATTTATTTTAGTGCTTGACATACACCTATACTTCGTGTATGATTGTACACAATGTAGAAAGGAAATAAATGCGTGAAAGTTATCATGACTACATACTTAGACGGTACCGTGAAGAGGAAATTAAAATGAGTTTGAAAAAAGACTATGTTATTGTAGAAACCGTATCGAGTTTCAGAATGCGATACGTGATGTCAATGGAAGAACTTCAGAAGTCAAACCCCGACATGCCCGTTCAAGAAGAGTGGGCATTAGACGCAGTGACCTGTGAAGAGGTAGAAGACTTTTCTCAAAAGTGGATTGGTGAACATATCATAGATCACCGTGTGATCAGTGAAGATGAAGTAATCGAAACTTTTGATAGAGATAACGAATATCTTAAAGAATGGACACGTGAGCAAAAACTTCAACACATTCGATGTTCCCTTACACATAATAAAAATTAATGGAGACATCTATGATTAAAATATACGGCTCATCAAATTGTATTTGGTGTTTAAAAGCAAAGCAACTATGTGAGAGCATGGACTTAGAACACGACTACATCTTAGTCGATGACATTGGGTTCGATGAGTTCTCTAAGAAATTCCCTAATGTGAGAACTGTCCCGCAGATAATGTGGGGAGAAGAACACGTTGGTGGATACCAGGAGTTCGCTGTGAAAGTGAATGAATTTATAACAAAAGAAAGTGAGGAAAGTGATAATGACTAAATCAGAAATCTTGGAAAGCCTAAAAGCGGGTAAAGTTGATCTTGAGTTCATCAAGGCTGACGGTACTTTGCGTAAAATGATCGCCACTTTAAGTGACGATTTTATCGTGTATGAAAATGCACCAAGTAACTCAAAGAAGCAAAGCGATTTCGCACTGCCTGTTTGGGATACTGAAGCCAATGGATGGCGCTCATTTAGATGGGACAGCCTTAAGTTGGTGAATGGAGTAGATATTCCTGCGGGAAGTTTGCTCGATGCCGCCTAATCTGCTTAACAAGAATTGCTCGGGTTCGATAATTGATCTCATTAAGAGGGATGTCAACCCGACAATTCTACCGCAGATTAATTTCAATTCAGTCGAAGAAGAGTATATTAATATTTTAATACCTCATCTTTCGCCTGATCAAGTTGATGTTAGTGACTTAGAAGGATATGATGCTATCGTATTCTTCAGTCACTGGCAACAGCAAATGTACAACCTGTTTCTCGAAGTTCCATATTCAAGTGGAATTGTAATGAAGAATGCTATCGATCCTATGCCTCTAGTTGAGAAGCCCAGAAAGGGTGTTGGATTACTTTATGTTGGCGACATGGACAAAGGACTCGATATAGTCTTATCAGCATTTAAAAAACTAACTAAGCGAAAGTATACTGATAGCAAACTAGTGGTTTGCTCTAAGCCTGTACCAGGTAAGGACGCTGATACCCTGATACAAGAAATGAATTCTAATCCAAGAGTTAAGTGGTACAAGAGTGTCGATGAAGAACTGCTAGATGGCTTATATAATCAAAGCCACATATTTTTATACCCTACTAACTACCCAGAGGTGTCTTACACGCCTTTAATCAAAGCAATGTCTTCTGGATGTATGTGTATACATTCATCATATGGATCTTTGCCCGAAACTGCACTCGATTTGACTTCTATGTATGGATACCATGAAGACAGAATGCAACATACTATAAACTTTACACGTGAATTGGATAATGCTCTCAGCATATATAATCATAAAGGGCTTAGGAGATCGATGATACAGACACTCAACGCCCATAAGAAAATAGTCGATAACGTATACAATTGGAAAAATCGATCTTACCAGTGGAATGAACTACTACTTAATTTTATCGCCCAAAATAATGGTTGACAAAAAAATCATGGTGTGTTAATATACGTTATAACTTGATGGAGTAGCACATGGCTAAAGTAAAGGCAAAAACTAGATTACCACGCAGAGGCAAAACTCAGCGTTCAATAGAAGAAGGTCATATCGGATACGAGACTACTGAGTGGTCTGATGTTCCCGCTGACGTTTATCAAAAGAAAATTACAGAGACGATGCGTCACTACGGATACTTCTATGAGAAGAAAGCGTATCAGTCTTGGATGCTGGCATGGATCAAAGAGCATATGCCAGAAAGCATCGAAGACTTTAAGGCTGCCGAGTCTTGGAGATGTACCTCAACGATGTCCAGCTTATGCAAGATGGAACTTAATGGATGCATTCTTCCTGAGTCGAGTAAAGAGTTTCAACTAAAGCACGTTGAAGAATTGCTAGAAACTGGTAGAGTAAATCGTGAGGCAAACATTGAGTTAGATGCCAATGATGAGCCAGTAAAAGCTCCAAAGCGCAAGACTCCTCAAGAACTGCTTGCAGAGAAGACATCTGAATTTATTGGAGAGATCGAAGGATGCGTTGATGAGTTCACGACAGGTGAACTTGATCCTAAATGGTCTATCTATAATGAGATGAAGAGGGTCAACACTGCGGCTCAGACTGCTAGAGATACCATCAAGTTCTATGAGCCTGTCAAAGAAGAGATGCGTGAGTTGATCGAAGATAAGACTGAAGACCTTATAGAGGGTTACAGTCACATGACTACTCGACAGCAAAAAGCCTTCTACAAATTCATATCTGATATCATCTCGGATTGCGAGAAGTATATTATCAGTAAGAAAGCAACTCGTAAGCCTCGAACTAAGAAGCCTACTCCTGCGAGTAAGCAAGTGGCAAAAGTCTTATACCTTAAAGAATCTTCTGAGTATAAGATTGCGAGTGTACCGCCCGAACAGATTGTTGGTGCTCAAGCCATGTACCTCTTCAATACGAAGAACCGTGTTATGAAGTATCTGATCTCTGATCGAAGAGATGGCTTTACTGTCAAGGGTAGTACAATTCATGGCTATGATGTAGAAGCTTCATTCAAGAAGATGCTGAGAAAGCCAGAAGCGATGATTGAGACTATTGGTAAGGCTACCAAATCAAAAGCGATGAAAGAGTTCAAAGCCTTAAAGACCAAAGAGTCCGCAACTGATGGACGTATCAATAGAGATACTGTCATTTTAAAGATAATCAAATGACAAATGTTATCGACTTTGAAAAATTCAAACAGCAGAGGTCAGATGAAATGTCTGACCTTAAGGACAACGTAACCGAACTCAACAAGAAGATCGCTATGAGATTTTCAATCGATGTTGCCCATGACGTGGTATCAGCGATGTCAGAACTAGGATTTGATGTCACTGAAAACTACGAGACTGTACTAGACATCATGGTATTGATTGAAACTATAAGGGCATTAATACACAGATCGATAGGAGAAGACTACCACTTTCAATCTGTATCAGAAAGAGTGTTTGCTGATTCCGAAATGGATTGTGAGGCTGCCCTATTCGAATTCTTGGATGAGATGTCAGACGAAACAGATCCAGCTTAAATTTTACTTGACAAACCAAATAGTTTGTGTTATATTAGTAATATCAATAATTCAAACTAGGAGAAAATTATGATACTGGTTGATCTAAACCAAGTTATGATTTCCAACATGATGATGCAGATGGGAAATCACCAGAATGCTCAGGTTGATGAGAATATGCTTAGACATATGATTCTCAATTCGCTGAGATTTAATAGACAGAAGTTTCACCGTGAATTTGGTGAACTTGTAATTTGTGCTGATGACAAGAATTACTGGAGACGGCAAGTATACGCATACTACAAAGCAAATCGTAGGAAAGCACGTACTGAGTCAGAACTAGATTGGAATGCAATCTTCCAAGCACTCAATAAGATTCGTGATGAACTGAAAGAGTTCTTCCCCTATAGAGTAATTCAGATTGAGACTGCTGAAGCGGATGATATCATTGGTACGATTGTTCACAGAGATGGCGAAGTGTTGAACACTGGAAGTAATCCTATCTTGATTCTATCAGGAGATAAAGATTACATTCAACTACACAAGTATGCTAATGTGAAGCAATACGATCCAACACGTAAACGCTGGATCTCAAACTCTAATCCAGAAAAGTATCTACATGAACATATTATCAAAGGAGATGCGGGTGACGGTGTACCCAACATCTTATCTCCTGATAATACTTTTGTTATGAACATTAGACAGCGACCGGTCACTAAGAAAAGATTGCTCGATTGGACTGATATAAATAATATGGATGATGAGGTAAAACGCAACTACTTGAGAAACAAGGCTGTGATCGATTTGGCAGAAGTTCCAGATAGAATCAAAGATCAAATTCTCGAAGAGTACTTGGCAGAAAATCCAAAAGATAGAAGCCAGTTGCTGAACTACTTCATTAAAAATAAACTAAGAAACTTAATGGAAAGCATATCGGAGTTTTAAATATGACTACACTATCATTAGCAGAAATTACTGCTGGCGTTTGCGAGTTGAAAGATACATCTGAACAAGTCGCATATCTACAAAAAAATAACAGTAAGGAGTTACGAAACATCCTTATCTTAATGTATGACAATAAATGGAGTTTTTCAATTCCATCGTCTGCACCACCATATACACCATCGGTCGTAAGTGAATCGCATGGCATGTTATATCGTGAGGCAAGAAAATTGGCATACTTTGTCAACGAGATGAAAGAAGGAGAAAATCTCTCTCAAGTTAAGAAAGAGTCCTTGTTCATCCAGATGCTGGAAACGGTAGACAAAGATGATGCGAAGCTACTTATTCAAATGCTAGAGAAGCGACCATTTGCCGAGTTGACTGCTGACACTATCAACGAGGCTTTTGGCGAGATCATTAGTGATCCTGTGGATATGCCGCCTGCGAAAAAGAAGCGTGGACGTCCACCAAAGAAAAAAGTAGAAGAGTAATTCACCCATAAAGTCACCAGAGTACAAGTGAGACATCACCAATGGCTAAAGGTAAAAAGTTCCGTGAATGGATCGAAGAGGAGTCCTTAAAGGACGAAGACATGCGCTTTCGAAAGAAGGACTCCAAACGATACGATAAACGCAGAGCGAGTATTCAAAAGGCAAGACGCCAGAAGAATAAGCAGAAAGAAACTTTTTTCAATTAATTTAAAATAACCACTTGACAATGGCATAAAAGTATGCTATATTAACTATAGAAATGAGGTTATAATATGAAAAAAGATGAAAAAATAATACTAGTCGATTGCGACGGAGTTTTAGTTGACTG
>Ga0098051_1000506_pt1 | contig 15456 bp, 12 predicted proteins | sample 14BtaG_FD_77069 | JGI IMG/M metagenome (GOLD analysis project Ga0098051, IMG submission 77069) | Marine viral communities from the Subarctic Pacific Ocean - 14B_ETSP_OMZ_AT15311_CsCl metaG | ecosystem: Environmental > Aquatic > Marine > Oceanic | place: Pacific Ocean | collected 2015-01-18 | reverse complement strand
TTGTTTGTGTCTTGTGCTAAAAAATCATCTAAATCTTGAGTAACTGAATCTTTCCACCAAGTTTGTGGTGAATCCCAATTACCTAATTGTTTTACTCTTATGATTGGACTTTGTGCAAATACAAATCCAAACATAACCGCTGTCATAACCATTAATTTCATATAATGAAACATTGTCTTCTCCATTGAATTTATGTCAATAATAAATATAAGATTGTTAAAAATTAGACATCAAACCTAACGATAAAAGTTGTTTCGATATCGTCCGATAATTTGATGGGTTTTGCGAGTTTTCCGTGAACCAATAGTTCACTATTCTCACTATATAGACCAATTTCAGTTACATAAGGTCTAAATTCTGAGTTCTGCGTAAATGATAATGATTCAGTTACTGCGTTATAAAATGTAGCATAACTTCCTGTTCCCTCACCACTTGGATTGTGACTTGGTGGGAAGAAGTTAGACATTGAAACAACACCCTCTGCTACTGAAATACTTCCACTTCTATCTGGTGTTGTACTAATATTTGTTGTTGTATTGAATTCAAGTGGTTTAATTCTTACACGATATTCATATTCATAATGAGTTTGTGTTGCTTGATACTTTAATGTATAACCTGTTCCGTGTCCTGTTTCACGATATGAACCAGTATCTGTAAATACTAATAATCCTTGTTCGTAAAATACATTACCCACTACACTACCACTACCTCTTGTTGATGAACCCGTTATAGTAAATGGTGTTACCGCATTAACTTTAGAACCTGATTTAAATGCTGCGAAACTTGCAGAAAAAGCATTATCATAAAGATTACCTTCTCCGTCATCTCGTATATCTCTTGTAGCACTTAATGATGTATCGGATAATTGTATACTTCCTGGTTTTATTTGTTCACCAAATAAATCTCTACCAACACTTATGATTGAAGCTGATAGATGTAATTCTCTCTTTGTTCTTTCTGGATTTGCATATACTTTTCCGTGTGAAGAATAAAATGTGTTATTTAACATATGCCAATTTGGTAATGAAAAATAATTTGTTGTGATTGAACCTGATGTTACTCCAATGATATCATCGGAAGCGCTGACATAATTAAATAAAGAACCACTACGGGCTTTTACTGCGAATACACCACTTCCACTATCATTGTTATTGAATGTAAAGTTCTTGAATGTCTGAAAAGACTTCTTCGATATGTCTTGTGGGTCAAGATTTTTGAACATTAGTTTGTCCTAAAAATCAAGTTTCACTTTTATAATAGCTTCCCTTGAATATGATTTTAATACTGGTTTTGATAATTTAGCAATTGCTAATAATTCATTATCGTCATTATATAAACCTACTTGTGTAATAAAAGTTTTTGGGTCTTTATAGAAAGTTGCTTGTGTTAATGAACCATCAGATTGAGTAGCGTAAGTTGGATTAGTGCTAAAATTAAAGTTCTTGTTATTTGCTCTAACGAAGTAACTTGTTGAACTAATTTCTTCTTCTCTTCTTGCTGAGAAACTTGAACCAGAAACAATACCATTATAGAATGCTTGTGACCTACTTGCGAAGTTTGTTGCACTTCTATCATTTAAAGGTCTTAAACCACCTGTTAATTCTGTCTTGACAGCGTTTAACAATATTAATCCTAAGTCAGGGTAGAATAATCCAAATGAACCTGCTTGTGTTTCTGTTGCTGCTGATTTGTAAACACCATCTGCGATAGAACCACTAACAACATTAAATACTCTACCACCTTGATTAACGGTAGGATTTGTAGTTGCGCCACTATCATCAATTAATGAAACTTTATCATCTTTTAATACAACTGGCAATTCACCACTTAATTTTAATTCCCAATTACCTGGGTCAATCTTTTCTCTTTGTCTTGCTCTTTGGAAAGAAAGAAAATAAAAGTCTTTATCTCCCGAAGATGTTGGTGAAGCTGTAAACTCAAACTTATCTGTATTTGGTGCTAACAATACATTTCTAAACTGACTATAAAGTGCAGCTGTTTGTCTTTCACCTGATGTTGCTTTTGTTACAGTTCCTGCTGAACCACTTCCGTCAAAGTGTGCATATCCAACTGCGAATTGGACTTCTGCTGAACTTGATAGATTTGGGTCTTCGTTATATATTTCTAAAAACGAACCTGTTTGAGAGCCGTTTGTTGATTGAGTATAAAATGATGTTAGTTCTGAATTACCACCACTCCACAATCCACTTGAGATTGTAGTTCGTTGGTTCTCAACCACATCATTACTTCTGTTAAATCTTTGAAATGCCATTATTTATACTCCTTATAATTTACTTGGGTCAGCTTTTACGGTTAACGATATTGTGAAATTGGCGCCCGATTGGTTACCAGTCACGGATAAATTGGTATTTGTAAGTGTGGTCAAAGACCTTGAGATAACTCTTACACTTTTACCAACTACCGTAATAGAACGTTTTCTTTCTGATTCATTTAAGAATACTGGAGTAGTTGCTCTACCTCTAAAGTCTGTTTCTAATTCTCCATTAGGTAACATCTTTTGTACTCGTCGTATTGGTCCACTTCCACCCGTTAATGATAGATTAGCTACATCTGCATTAAATAATGTAAATGTATATGAACTATCTTGTCCATTTCTTGTGTTTGGTGTTACGGTTTGTGTAATACCTGCCCCATTGAAATTCAATGATGGACTTGGTAATTCCAATATAGGAAGTTTTGCTGTTTCCTTTGGAAGTGTAGTTAATTTATATCTCATTAACTGATTTTCATCTACGAATGCTTCTAATAAAGGCATATTTTCAATCACTGCTCCATAATAGTTTGAACCATTTGGGTGTGATGTGTCCCATAGATTGTAATCTACTTCATCATCTGCTAATGCAAATTTAGTAATTCTAAATTCATCTTGCCCTCTTGCCAAAAGTTCACGACCTTTTTTTGTCAAAATTGCGTCTACTGTTATACTTGTGTTGTCTAAAAATCCCATTTATTTTGCTCCTGTGGAAATTATATAACTATTCTTATTCAGTAATAAATATAAGAAAGTCAAATTTTCCATATGTTTTTTATTCTACTTTTAATTTTGCTATATCTGATTCTTGTGTCTTCAATACGGTTGGTGCCACTTCGTTAATTTCTACTGGCTCACCACCATCAATTGTATTATCTCTTGTTAACAATGTTCCTTGAACGAATGCTCTAAACAAGTTAGTTGATTCTGCCATACTGGAAAATTCTGATTTATCAAATGATGAACTATATGATAATGTTGGTCCTATTGATGCGCTGTAAGAACTTGAATAGAAGAATCTTTCTACTTCGTTATTTTCTGAAAGTCTTGAACCTGTAATATTAGGTTGTAATGTTTCGGTAAATATAGTATCCGTTCCACCCAATGTAATACTTGATGTTGCGTATAGTGTTCCATACACACTTCGTTTATCTATTGAATTTAATTTAACTAATGAAGGATTACCTAAGAATCCGGTTGATGAACCTGTATCAAAGAATGCTAAATTAAGTTCTCCATTGTAAGTTGTATACTCTCCATTTGATTCAAAGAAGTTATCATTTGAACCTGTTATATATCTTGTTATTTGTAATCCATCACCGAAATGATTTGCGTTTTCATAATACCTATTTGTAAATCCAACATCCTTACCAACTACTTGTTTTGAACGTTCTAATATATTTGGTTCAACCAATATACCCAAGTCTGCATTTGCTCTCGCTGGAATTAATCCTTTAATGGAATCAAATACACTTGAATCATAAAATTTCAATATTCTTAAATAATCCCAAAAGTTATTTGAGTTTTGGTATCGTTTAAAATAATCCTTTCTTAAATGATGTAAATCTTTATATTGGACTTTACTTTCGTCTCTTGGGTCTCCAATGTAATCATCAAAATTAAAATCTGCAATACTATATGTTATGTCTTCATTGACTACATCAACTGGTGAAAAATAAATTCCTAATTGATTACTATCTATTGGTGCAAAGTCTTGTGATGATTCTTCATTTCGGTCAGATACTGATAATAATCTACTTCCACTTTCATCAGTTGGAATAAATGAATCCTCAATTCTAATCTTAGTTGCGTTTCGTCTTCTTGCACCTACATCAGGCACTCTCATTTTTTCTTGGTCAACAACACTTCTATATGAATTGTCTGCAAAATTATTGATTGCACTACCTGTAATTAATCCCGTAAGAGATTGATATAATTCTTTATTGTGTGCTAAATTGGATGCGGTTAAAGCTGTGTTTGACCCTGTTAAATTTATATTTTCATCTAATGGTAGTCTTAATAATAATTCATCATATGATGAAGAATAAAAATTACCATTGTAAGATTTTGGTGTTCTGACGTGATTGTCAAATACACTTTGTGATAATGGTTCACCCCATAAACGATATTCCATTAATGAACCTGTAAATCTTGCTCCAAATGATGTATTTACTCCACCAAGATATATGAATCCACTTGATGTAACTGCAGCATTTAATCTACTACCCGTTATATTATTTACATCAGTTGCTAAACTTGAAGTGTGTGATTGTAAACTTGCACTATCAGAATATAAAATCTTTTGTCTTGTTGGGTCATATTGTTTTGTTGTTAATTCATAAACACTTTGAGATAATGCATTATCGTGTGTAAATTCATTTCCGTCAGTATCTTTTCTTGTCAACATCACACTCCACATATCATCATTGTAAAGTGGTAATAAAGATGAAGTAATGTATGCGCCTTGGTCAAATCCAGAAGAACTAATTTGGAACTTTAAATATCCATAGTCATCTGTTGAACCATTGTCTTGTAGTGCGATTGCGAAGTCATTATCTTTTTGTAATATTACACTATCTTGTGATTTAGGTGTTCTAAATCTAAATTCTATTGTTGATGGATTTAGTCCATCTGATGTTGCGGTATTACTACCTGTCCAAGGTGTTTTGATATATTGGTCTGATTTGAAATCTAATGCTTTTGTAAACTTTCTTTTGATTTCATAATTAACTCTTGTTCCTTTATCTGGTCCACCATATTCACGAACTCTTAACATTGTACTTGGAATACCATAACAATTTAATAATCCTTTAATCGCTCTTTCTGTTCCTTTTGATTTTAAGAAAAATGGTAGATTTGCTAAAATTCTTTTCCAAATTTTTTCTGTAACTTCTTCTTGTGGTGATTCAAATAAATCTGTTCCGTCTGCATTTTTACCTAACAAATATGTTGGTAATATTAATAAATCATTTCCACTATATAATTCTAATCCAAGAGATTTTGCATATTCTCTTGCTACATCTTTTGATATACCTTCAGAAATTTTATCCACTCGTTTGTTGATATCCGTAAAGGTATTTACATATGTATATATTTCGTCAAATTGTTGTCCAACCATATCCATAAATTCTAAAAATACATTGTTTTCGGTATCCGCATAAATATGTTCTGGTAATGAATTTCTTAATGAGTTCATATTTCTTTGGTCAAACGCAGATGCGCTTGTTATTGTATTGTTATACCAAGATGAAGCGTTAGATACTGTTTCTAATGTATATGGTTTAGATGAGTTTGTCTTCGGCCAAGATGTATCGTGAAATTGTCCGTCTGATGAACTAACATAAGATGAACTTTCAAAATATAAATAATGTTCATATGGGTCAAAGGAATTAATTACTCCTTGTCTTTCTGCTTCTATACTTTGGATTCTTGACAATGAACTTGAAACGTTTATCAAAGAAGCACTATTTGAGTTTAGAGTTTCAATTGATTCTAATTTATTTTTAAAATTAGTAAGTCTTCTTTCTGCATTTGAAAAGTGAACAAAGTTTCCAAAACCTAAATCGTCTGGTTCCAAATTTAAATCTGTTGAAGTTTTTTGATAATCAACATTTGGTTGAACATCTAATAAACTACCTGATGTTAATATTCTTTCAATGTCTCTTGTTGTACTATCATTGGTACTTGTTAATGAAGTGTGTGTTCCATATTGCGTTCCTTGGAAATTAATCGGATTATCTACTGAATTTAAATTAGGTAGTCTTAAGAATATTCCAGTATCTGGTGTTTCTTGGAAAGGTTCCAATCTAACTCTATCACGATAATTAGGAAGTCTTTTTTCTACAAATGAAAACTTTTCTCCAACATTGACATCATCTGTAAGTGGTTGTTTTGTTTTAATAGTTCTTTGTTTTCCGTCAATACCTAATTTACTATTTGTTACGAGATAATATTGATTTCCAACTTTAACATATGTTTTGTATCGTTCAATATTATTTTTTACATAATTAACTCTAAATCCTTTAAATTTATTTGATACCTCATCTTCACCTTTATGCTTGTAAAGGTTTACTCCGTCATTATAAGATAACGAAACACGAATACGATTGTTATCTAATACTTCTTCAATCGTTGCTAAATAATCTCTTGGTGTTAATTGAGCTTGAGCAACTTCTGGAATAACAACCTTTTCAATTGCTTTCTTTGTTCCTTTTGTTCCTTTTGTTACTACTTCTGGATTTGGTTTTATAACTCCCTTTTTAACTAAATCATTTTGTAATACTGCGAATCCAGATGGTAAATTACTTACATCACCATTTGGTGCTAACTTTTCAAGTTTTTCTACTTGGTCTTTTACGGTCAATGCTCCACCGACATCTCCTAATCCGTCATTGATTAATTCTTCTTTTGTTTCTTCCGATACATAAAAAACTTCACCTGCCTCATCTGCACCACTTTCAACGTGTTCTGCGAACTCATCTCGTAATGCTTGAATACTTGGTGGTGGGTCTTTCGGGTCAAATCCTGCGTCTTTAATTGGGTCAACAATTATTTCTCCTTTCAATCCAATCTCTTCCAATACTACTCCACCTGGTCCAAGAACTTCTGTTATTCCGTCGGGTCTAATAATTGTATCAGAACCTTTAAATTTAGGACCCGGTGTTCCAACTGCTGGCTTCGGTTCAGATACTTGTGGTCCTACTACTGCGCCTGCGTCATCACTTGGTGCAGTTACTTTTGGTTTACCTGTTCCGACTAATGTTGCTGCTAATCCACCTGGTCTTGTTGGTGAACCTGGACCCGATACTTTTGGTGGGAATACAACATCTACTACTGGCTCTTGTGGTTTCTTTATGAATCCGTTTGGTTTCTGAATATATCCACCCTTTGGCGTAGGAATATCCGTTGATTTTTTAATCTTTGGTCTTGGTGGTGCCACAACTGGTGTTGATGGCTTTGGTTCAGGTATTTGTACCGTTGTCTGAACTGGCCCTGGTGGGTCTTCCTTTGGTGTTTGAAGCGTTATCTCAACTATGTCCTCTATGACATCTTCAATAGGTGGTGGTGATGGAAAGCTTGCTATTGGTGGTCTAATTGGTGCTACTTCTATTGGTGGTGATATTTCATCTCCGCCTGAACCACCTTCTGTAATTATTTCTATATCAACTGGACCTAATGGTAATGGTGTTGGTATTGCTTCTAACAACTCTGTATTTTGTTGGTTATTACCACCTGGTGCTTCACCTGGTCCTGGATTTGACAAATCTCCACTTGATACCAATGTTGGTCCCAATGGTGTAATTGTTGATTGAACTTGTACATCTGGAATTGATGGTGGTATAAAAACTGGTGGCGGTGGTGGTGGTGTCACTACTATTGGTGGTGGTGGTGGCACTACTACTACTGGCGGACTTGGTGGTTTAGGTCTTGTTGCGATTGCAGCTGCGATATTTGCTGCAGCATTTCCTGGTGCAGATGTATCTGTTGCTATTGGTGCTGGTGGTGGGGTAGGTCTTACTAATGGTGCTGGTGGTCGTACTGGTGGTCGTGTTGGTTTACTACTTCCCTTAAGAGAAGTAACTTGATTGTTTCTTATTGACTGCCTTGTTTCATTAGCACCCTCAGAAGAACCACCTCGTGCTCCTCTGTTCGCCATATCTTTATCTATAAATCCTCTATCTGCCATTTTCTATCTTTGTTCGTTAGCTCTTTCTTGTAATGCTCCATCTGCTAATTCTCTTTCATTAGGGTCGGGGTCATTTTTTAATATATCAATTAATTCTTCGTTTGTCAAATCAAGAAAATCTGTTGCTGCTCCACCTTCAAGTTGTTGTTGTAAAGTTCCATTACCTGTGTTTTCGGGAACGACATCACTATTGTTTGTATCTTCTTCGCCTGTAATCTTATACATATTCGGTATAATGATTTGTCCACCTACCATATTTTGTGTAAACCCTCTATCTGTTGGGTCTATGTCAAATTCTAAAATGTGTGGCTTCTTTGAATCAAATTCTATTAAACCCATATTAGCTTTACTAATTGGTGTGTATTCAATCATCTCACCCATTTCAACAAAGTCATTTCTATATTCAGAACCATTTAGATTATTATCTAATTCTAAAATAAATTCTGTTCTATCTGGTGATGTTTCTACTAATGGATATTTATATTCTTTGATAAATACTTCTTCTCTTAATGAAGTATCTTTTTCTTCATCTCCACCTTTGAAGAATTTTATTTCATTTGCAATAACTTTTCTTTGAACTTCCCCATTAAAGATATTATTATTTCCATCTACGAAAACGGTTCGTTCTCTACCTGCGAGTCTTCTTAAAAATTTATAAACGACATCATACTCACCCTCTTGAAATCCTAAATCTCTTAGGTGTTGTCCTACATTTATATCAATGAAGTCTCCGTCATTTTCAAAACTAACTTCATTTAATGATAAAACTTTTGTTACGATTAAATTACCATTGGTATCATAAACGTGTAGCATTACAAAATCATTTAGTGCGTCTCTACCGAAACTACTATAAACTTTAGAAGGTGCGAATAAATTATTTCGCTCTTGTTGTGTGAATGAATATTCTTGTGCCATTATGAGTCTTTACCTGGTGATTGGTCTTCAATATATGGAAATCCTAACTTCAACCATATTCTCTGACCTTCTGGTGTTCTATATAAATGATTTTCAATTAATTCATCGTACTGAAAATCTCGTAAATCTTTTTTTACTTTTTTATATCGTTTGCCACTTATTCCTGCGGCTTTTCTTTTTTTATTTAATCTAAATTCTTCCCAACCTTGTGCATTGTTTCCTTTTTTTCTATTCTCATCAAAAAATTGTAATAGTTTATTATTTAATAAGTCTGTTGATACTTCAGGTGTTAATTCTTCTGCAAAATATTCATTGACAAATTGTATTAATAAATCTCTCAACTCTAATGTAAATTCTATATCTTCTGTGGTAACTTCTGTTGTGTCTTCTTCTGTTGTATCTTCTGCAATTGGTTGAAAGTAATATGTAAATTGATTATCTATTTGGCCTGTGAAAAAGAATTGTTTGTTTTCTAAACGAACTTCTTCAAATGATTCTTCTAAAGAAACACCTGCTGTTTCACTTTCAAATGAAACTAATATCCCATCCTCATCTCGTAATGGTGAGTTTGCATTAACCGAACCAGATATCTGTTGTTTCTTTTTTAAATCTTCTATCTCATTTTGATATTCAATTGTATCACCATTTATAATATTATTATACAATCGTGATTTCTTTGCTGCGTCCGATGGTAAATAAGGCATTTTATCTCACCACTCTAAATTCATAGTTATCATCATAAAAGTTAATTTGCTCATCTGTTGTTCCACTGCCACTAACTACTTTAAGACAAAAACGATAATTCCTTTCTGCTTGTAATCCGTCCATTTGTATATTGAAGAAATTACTTGTTGAGTCACAACTAATTCTTGAACCACTACCAAATGGAATAATTACTTCTTCCGTTTCTGCGTCACGAACTGAATAGTATGCGGATGCGCTTGGTAAATATTTTACATCTAATTCTGCTGGTGTTGTTGCAAAAGCAGTTGTTGGATATAATTCTCTACCAACTATTCTTAATTTTGTAATTGTTTTTTCTTTGTATTCGGTTCTTAAATTTTTAAAATAAACCTTTAGTCTTTCTAAGTCTGTTGATGTTAATGGTGACAAACTTCCTGTTGACCAAGAACTATCGTCCCACTCTACTTCTAACTTAGGTGGATAAATTGTATGTGTTTCTCTTGAGAAGTATTTTAGATTTCCTAATCTTGAACTATCACCCTCTTGTCCAGAATTATAATCAAAACTTGCTGTTGCGTGGTTGTTTCCATAAGAACCACTATCTTCTCTCTTAACAATAAACCCGTTGTTCGGGTAAATAGAACTTGAATAAATAAAGTTCTTCACCAAGTCTGTTACATCTGCTCTAACATCTTTCTTGTCAAATGTTAAATCGTATGACGCACTAACATTATATTCTTGACCAGAAGCATAACTTGCTGTAAACCAAGTACCACCCTCAGTCAATATTGAACCTGTTACCCACGGCGTTTTTGCCTCGTGGTCTCTGTATTGATAACTTACTCCGTCTGATGTTACTGGGTCGTGGTCAAGTTTTCCTGTTCCTTGTTTCCAACTACCACTAACCATATAAACGTGTAGTCTTTGTTCTGCCTCAACTTCTTCTGAAGTTGCGTCAAATAAATTTAAATAATATTTTGCTGTTGAAGGTATTTTTCCGTCTTGTATTGATTGTGAAATATATGCTAAATCAAAATCAATCAATACTCTTGATACATTACCTACGGTACCATTGTCGTTTACAACTTTATTAATTTCTAATATTTCGTCAAGTCCAGTATTAATGGAACCTGTTGTTCCACCTGAATAAATACTCGCATCTCTTTTTCCAAATTCAAAATAATGCATTATCTATCTCCCACTACTCTTCCCTCAATATCACTATTAGGGAATTTTAATTCAAATATACTTGGGTCTAATGAAGGATATATAATTCCTTCTTGTGATGCGGAATCTATATCATATACATTTCCACTATACCCATTCACAACCTTAAATTTATTCTCAATCAATATTAAATCTTTGTTTGGATTATTGACTTCTGGTGGAACAATAGATACTACTCCGTCCACTAATGAAATCTGATATGCTAAATCACTCAATACTATTGGTTGATTCATCTGCCACTTGTCTGGTGCAAAGAATTGTTTTACTTTTTGTATTGCTTTAAACAATACATCATTTTTGTTATATCCTCGTTTTACAATAATATTAAACTTAACACCAACATTTATAATGTATCCATCTTTGATGTTAATAGCATCTGTTAAAATTCTATATTGTGAAAGATATATTTTTAAATTCTGTTTTACTGCTCTATTCAATGCCACTAAATTTTTATTAGCATCATATCCTAATAAATACATATTCAATGCTAATGGGTTTGGAATACCTTTACTCTTTCTCGTATCAACTATTTGTCCGTCAATGATTTGAAGTTGTCCTTGTAATTCTAATTGTTCATCTTGAACAATATAAGCTTTTGCGACATTACCATACTTTTGTGGTAATGAATAAGCCCTTGTAATGTAGTCTGCTTTTGTTACTGCTCTATTTTGTGCATTAAAGTATGCTGCAGCATTTTCTTTTATTTGTGTAAGAGTTTCTGTTGATGAACCACCAGAAGCTGGTCCTTCGTTCGTAATCTTTATACTTTGTTCAGATGTTTCTTTGGATGTTACATTTAATCCCTCAGTAGAAACCGTATAAATCTTTCTTGCAAAACCAGTTATACTATTACTTGCAACATTATGTTCTACTTTTCCACCATAATTATATTCTACGGTAAGTGTTGTATTACTTGGTGCTAATCCAAAGGTTTGTGTTTTCAAAAAGTTACTTGGGTCAAATGACTCATCTAATCTTGAAACACCACTTCCTAATGCCGAACCCACATTATCTGGATTTGGTATTATTTCTTCGTCTGCATTATCACTAATACCTGAACCGAATCTCAATTCCATTTTATTGTCATCACGAACATAAGTTGTGAATCGTCTTGATGATTTAATTAATTTTAATAAGTATGGTGCGTCTACTTCAAACTCACCTAAGTCAGGGTCATTTAATGTTGTATTTTGGTCTGATTCAAATACTGTGTCTTGTGCTAAAAATGGAACCTGATACCAAGTGTTTTGTGCACTATCCGTTACTGATATAATCTCTGTTACTTTATCATTTGATAAAACTATTTTATCAAATTCTTTTGCAGTGTTAAATGTAAATTCTTCCGACTCTCTTGTTCCTGATTTAGCTAATACTTTTTTAGTTAATCTGAAAAGTGTTGGTACATTTCCTGAACCAGGGTCTAATAATTCAACTTTCATTCTATCCAATGAACTTGATGCTTTAAAATTAACATCATCTAATAATGTAAATTCTGTTCCATTGTTTGATGTTGCCGTTGAGTTTGCACTCAATATACCTGCGTAATCTAAATCGGCTTGAAACTCTCCACCAACATTTTTCGCAGGAACCTCAACACTCACGGTCAATTGAACTGACGCTGGTGTTGCTAATTTTGGTTTATATCCATATGATTGAGCAATTGCCAATACATTTTTTCTTTCTTCTGCATATTGTAATAATGTTTCTCTGAATTGATTATCAACATAGTAATTCAATACATCACCAACATACGATGCCATTTCAACAAACATCATTCCTGGTGATGCTTCATTAAAATCATTGTATTGATTTGGAAAGTATGATTTAGCAAACTCAATTAAATTTGCTCTTATGTCGGTAAAATCTCTACCGAGATAATTTATCTCTTTACTAATTAACTTTTTATTTGTACCGTAATCTGGCATTCTTATTCTCCAATTCTAAAATCAAAATTTAATACTTCAATTGTGTCGGGGTTTAATGGAACCGAATATTCAATTGAAACATTAAGTGTATTGTTTTCTTGTATAGTGAAAACATCATTGATATTAATGTATGCTAAGTGTTTATCAACTGCTGAGCGAATAGCTTCATCAACCCTATTTGGAATATCTGGTCCTTGTTCAAACACAATACTCTTTAATTGAGAACCAAATTCTGGTTGAAATATTCTTTCGCCTGGTGTGGTTAATAACAAGTTTCGTAAGTTTGCTTTAGATTGTTGTAATACAGTTTTTGTCTTGTAGAAAAATCCCTCTGGACTATGGTCCAATGGAAACTCTATTCCGACATACTTGTCTTCATTTCTATCTATCTCTCTTACACTTCTTGCCATTATTTATTAAGGTCTAAAACCACCTTCTCCTTTTTTCTTCTTATCAATCGCTTTCATCAATCCAGAATAGTCACGAGTTAAAGCATCTACAACTCCCTCAGGAACTGCGTCTACACTTGTACCAGCTTTCTTGATTGTATCTACGGCTGCCATTTCTCGTGCCATTTCGTCATTACCACCTCTACCTAAATCTCCATAACCCAATACTTCAGCCATATTGTTTGAACCTAAAACACCACCGCCCAATGATGGATACTCGTCAGTTTGACCTGATGAACCCAATGGGTTGGTATTGTTTAGCACTTCATTCAATGCTGGATTTTTTGAATATTGTTTCTTTTTAGTTATTCGTTTTTTTACTTTTGGTTTAGGTTTAGAAATAACTTCTGATAAGTTGATTTCTTTTTCTTCATTAATAAATATCTCGGTCATCTGTTTTTTAACTTCTTTACGGACAACTAATTCGATTATTTTTACTAAGTCATTTTTCTTCATTACTACTCCTATTCTACATTTACTTTTTTACTTAGATAAGTTTTACCACTTTTAATTTTATTTAATTCTACATTTTCTTCAGTCAGTTCTGCTATCTTTATTGTATTTGGAACTGGTCTGGCTAATTGAACACCTATCTCTGCTTGATTAGCACTTATCTGCATACCTAAAATTATATCCATCGCTTTAACAAAATCTACATTACCCAATACTGCCGGAACAAGTGAATCTGAACCAATGTCTATTTTTGAAGAATTGATTTTAACTTGTTCTGAAGAATTAATCTTAATATTATTTTTATCAATAAAGATGTCAGTTGTATCCACATTTAAAAACGAGCCACTTACATTAACTTCATTTTCTGCGAAAGCAAAAATATCTTTATTGGCATTCATTGAAATTGTGTCTGAATCAATATTAACTAAATTATCTTCATTTACTGACAATAAGTTGATAGTTGATTTTCCATTTTCTATTCTTATAAGTGATGAGTCCTCTACACCCTCATTTTGTAAACTTGTCAAATTTATATAATTACCAAAGCGTCCTTGTATAATTGTATCACCCTCATTTCCTATTTCTTTTCTTGGTGAAATGTCTTTAAAATATGTTCCCTGCTTTGTTTCCTTTGATGAATCATTGTTTAATAAAAAACTCCCATCCCCTCTTTGAAGTTTGTTAGTAGAAACTTCGTTTAACGCACTTGGGTGATTTGGTGCTTCATTATAATTAACGCTCAAAATATCATTAGGAACTCTACTTAAATAATATCGTTTAGTAATTTCATTACCATAGTGAAGTCCAAACCATATTTCGCCAACAATTGGATATTGAATGATGTTTGAATTTAAAGGTAAGTATGTTTGTAATACATCGGCGTCTTTACCTTGCTCACTATAAATATTTCTTCCTATTACTTGTCCTGGTATTAATGAATTTTTACCAGAACGAGCAATATCCATAATTTCAAATGGTTCTATTTGAAAGAATTTATCGTCTGATTTAATTTGGTCTAATATTACAAAAAGTTCAGTTCTTGTAATTAGGTCTGTTCCATCTTTATCAACACCATTGATTGATAACTCGGTATCATTCCATGCCATTTAATTTTCCTTTTTAATACTTGACTCTATTTCGTCTTTTTTGATTTGTAACTCTTGAACATCTGTTTCTATTGCGTTCATTAATTGTGCTTTCTCATCTTCTGATAGACCGAACTCACCTTCATCGGCTGATATTCTTTTTTCGGCTGCTGTAATTCTTTGAACGATTGTAGCTAACTTGACAAGTTGTTCATCGTTCTTTACATTGATTTCTAAGTATTCTTTCAACATAGGTATAATTTGAATGGCAGTATCCCCGTCTTTGATAAACCCTACCACCTCTTTCATTAGAACTTCTAATTGTTTTTTATTGGTATGAGAATTATCATAGATGTCTTTAAATACATCACCGAGTGTTTTGCCTTTGAATATTTCGTAGTCTGTTGCCATAATTTTGCCTGTAATTTATCTAATAATAAATAGTAAGATGTCAAAAAATAGGGATATATATTTATATACTCGTTGATTTTTTCCATATTTCCATATAGTTATTATACGACTACGGAATTATGTGGTTTTTTTAGATTAATAAAAGGGGGAAACGAATATGAAAAATACTATGGCTATGATAATAGATGTAGTGGCAGGTCTTAAAGATGTGCTATTATCTGTTATTGGTCTTGGGGTTCTCGTTCAATTGATTTTTGTTGGCGGGTTCTTCGGTATGGACATTATTGGTAATCTGATTAGTTTAGTGAATTTATTTGCAACAAGTGGATTCGCTGGATTTATATCACTA
>Ga0098051_1000500_pt1 | contig 15559 bp, 26 predicted proteins | sample 14BtaG_FD_77069 | JGI IMG/M metagenome (GOLD analysis project Ga0098051, IMG submission 77069) | Marine viral communities from the Subarctic Pacific Ocean - 14B_ETSP_OMZ_AT15311_CsCl metaG | ecosystem: Environmental > Aquatic > Marine > Oceanic | place: Pacific Ocean | collected 2015-01-18 | reverse complement strand
TCGTTAATGTATTGAATTAGTTTTTCTGTATTTATGTTTTTCATTTTACCGTAAGATAGTATGTACCTGCTTTGTTTGCATCAGCTTTAATCTTTGTGACAGTTAAGCCTTCTAATTCCTTATGCACATTACCGAGCATTGTACCGATAGCGATATATGGTCCGCCACTTGGATCAACTGAGTGTAGGCTACCATCCTCATTGCGTGAGCATCCAACATGCTCAACATCTTTAAAAGAATATTCAACACAATTCATACCTAAGATAGTGAATTTTCGTTCTTCACCGTATCGGCTTTTAACTACGAATTCATCTTTTTCTGGTTCATATACACCAGAGGATACCACATCTTTTTCTTCGACTTCAGATACTTCTTGACCTTTATCATACATTGCACCACCAACACTTTCGGGGTGATAGCCAACAGCGATACATAGACCGTATAAACGTTCAATCAATTCTGAAATACAGAGACCATCGCCTCCTTCATACGTAAATTTTTCTTCGTATTGTTCTATTGTTATTTTCATAATCTAATTATATCAGTGTTCCGTTAAGCTGTTATATTATAATTGGTTTAACCAGAAGCAAAGCAGAGCACCAAAGCATGTCATGAATACCCATATAATTATTTTTTCCTCTTTTGATAATTTAGGGCTATTATTATGTGACGGTTTCATTATCAGTTAAATTGCCTCTTTGCATTTGTATTAATACATGTATCTGATCTATTCATAAACTTCGCAGCTTGCTCTCTCGAAATTATATGTTCAGTTAAAGTACCTTGCTCGATTAAAACAAATCCTCTAAAAATATCAGAATAATCTAATGAATATTTGTACATATGTCTATTATATAGATGTTCCTGTCGTTTCTTTATTGAAGAAAAACGCATGGTCGACGCACGAATATACCCACTGACGATCCTTTTCAGTTATAGATTCATTCCAGTCTAGAATGAACATCATTTCATCTTCTGTAAAAGTATCTGACGGTGACCGATGTTCAGTAGTCGGAACTGATTCGAATATAGCGTGGTTAAATTCTGCGCTGCTCATATATAGTAGCTTCCGCATACGATTTTCTTTGATCTTATCACCGTACTGCTCGAGCATATCCATATATGTTTCACTATCCATACCTTTATTATATCATTGTTCCGACTACTGAAATCTTAGCTTAGCTACATCATACCCATTGGTGGCATTGCTGGTGCTTCAGCGACGTTTGCTGAGGGTTCATCAACGATTAGACACTCTGTCGTTAATAACATTCCCGCTACAGAGCCTGCATTCTGCAATGCGCATCTAGTTACTTTCGTCGGATCTACAATACCAGCTTGTAGTAAGTCAACATAATCTCCAGTAGCTACATTGTAACCTAGTTTGCTTTCATAAATCTTCAATACGATTTGTGAACCATCTACCCCAGCATTCTTGCATAACTGTCGAATAGGAGCTTCAATTGATTTCTCAACTAATCTTGCCCCGTATGCTTCATCACCTTCAAGTGTATCAACAACTTCTGCAATTGCATATTTTGCTTGCAATAAAGCTGTCCCACCTCCAGGTACAATACCTTCTTCAACTGCTGCTCTTGTTGCAGCGAGAGCATCATCAACTCTATCTTTCTTCTCTTTCATCTCAGGTTCTGTCTGAGCACCTACATTAATTACACCGATACCGCCAGATAACTTAGCTAGGCGCTGCTGTAATTGATCGCGGTCGAAATCAGAGCTTGATTCTGAAATAAGTTCTCGTAGCATATTAACACGAGCTTCAATTGCAGTTGTATTTCCTTTACCTTCTACGATCGTTGTTGACTCTTTAGTAACTGTTACTTTCTTGGCTTGACCGAGATCTTCGAGTTTAATATTTTCCAGCTTAAGAGTATCATCACCTGTTACGATTGAACCGTTAGTTAATACTGCAATATCCTTTAACATCTCACGGCGACGATCACCAAAGCCTGGCGACTTAACCGCTGCTACATTAAGAGTACCACGCAGCTTATTAACGACAAGAGCTGAGAGAGCTTCACCTTCTACATCCTCTGCAACGATAAGTAGAGGTTTATTTTTCTTTGCTACAATTTGTAAGAGTGGTAGTAGTTCATTAAGATTAGTAATCTTTTTATCACATAGTAGAATTAGAGCATTATCAAATACCGCATCATTACTACCTTCGTTTGTTATAAAGTATGGACTTAGATAACCTCTATCAAATTGCATACCTTCAACCACATTCAATGTCGTTTCAAGTCCGGAAGCTTCCTCAACTGTAATAGTACCATCACTGCCAACCTTCTCCATCGCATCAGCAATAATATCACCAACCTCTGTATCCCAATTAGCTGATACAGTCGCGATCTGGCGAATATCATTCATATCTTGAACTGGTTTACTTAGCTTCTTAATACTCTCAACAGCTGCAGCAACTCCCTTATCAATACCACGTTTAATGTAAACTGGATTAGAACCAGCAGCCACGTTTTTAATACCTTGCTTATAGATTGCTTCAGCAAGTACTGTTGCAGTTGTTGTACCGTCACCAGCGCTATTAGCAGTACGTGATGCAACTTCATGTACCATCTGTGCGCCCATATTTTCAAATGGATCTTCAAGTGAGATCTCTTTCGCAACCGATACACCGTCTTTCGTTACAGTAGGTACACCAAATGACTTACCAATCATTACATTCCGACCTTTTGGTCCTAAAGTAACCTTTACAGCTTTTGCTAGTGTCTGTACACCTGTTAAGATCTTCTTACGGCCATCTTCATCAAATAGGATTTGTTTATTCATATAGGTATTATATGATATGAACCGCGGTAATCAAGAAAAAAGCGTAATTTAAATTACGCTTGTAAAGGTGATAAAAATTAATCGATAGAAGGTCGTCTAAACGTTTCATTTAAAACCCGAACCTTATTACTATCCATATTTGTTTTTATAGGAAACAGTTTACTATTCCAAAAAGCGTTAATTAGTACATTGGTTAAGACACCAAAATAAACGCCGTATGTCACATTAATCACTCCAGTGATAATAGTTAAACAAATTAATGTAATTATAATTTTTCTTTTTATATCTTCCTTCATTTTAGGTTAGTTGGCACTTTTTCTTGCGTTAATAGCTTTGTCGATCTTCTGCGTAACTTTAACACCTACATGTTCGTTATAGACTAATGGACCGTGCGAGCGGCCCATACGTTTTGTTTTAGTTGGATTCGGTGATCGTAGATCAACGCCTGGTTTTGCTCTTTTACTCATATTTTTTATTCTGTTAAAAGGGTAAGTATATTTTTTTCTGCTACCTCTACTAGTCGTGCACCGCCGTTACCTTCAGCCACGACATATACGATATTACCATTACTTTCTCTAATATGCTCAATAGTGCCACTAGCATGGAATTTAGGGCCTGAGCTATATGTTATATATTCACCTTCTTTATATTTTGCATTCATATTATTTGTTATTATATACACGAGTTACAATATGTCAACTACGCTTCTTTAAATTTATTCGGTTTACAATCCATGCGCATTTTATATAAAAAATCAGCTCTATTATAACCTTTTTTTATAGCTAGTTCTAGAGTATCAATATCGTAAAATATATCTGCAGATGACATAGACAATGCATATTTATTCGAATCTCTACCAGCTAGCTCGTCACTTATATGGTTCTGTATGCGAATAGCCATATAAAATGTCTTATAATCCATACATTGCCAGTTATCAAACCCTTCTACTTTAATAAAGCGTTTTCTATCCGGGTTATCTGAAAATTTACTCATTTAGCGGCAGATATTCTTGCTAAAATTCTTAACTGCACTTCTTGCGCCGCGAGCGACATAGTAATCCTTATTACGTTCCCAACTTTCGTTAGTCATTACCTGTAACGTTCCAGCAGTTTTATGACCGTAAATCATAACCCCTCTACGATTCTTCGTAATCTCGCGAGGTTCCGGCGCATCCAGACCTAAAATAGCTCTTACATTTTTATCAATTACATTTACCATACTAATATTATATCATAGTTCCTACAGCCATTTCTAGGGCCATTAAACATATAACATTACTATCCGAGTTTGTTATATAGTAATAATTCGTGCCTTCAACTGCATGCAATTCAGGTTTCGTATTATACACTTCTGAAAAATGAGTGGTAAAGTATTGATTTAATGATTGTTTAATCTCTTTGTCCATATTTTGATACTTCTTCTTTTAGCATATCTATCTCCGTTTTAAGGGCATCGATTTTACCGCTTTCGATAAGATTCGAAAACTTTTCAAGCTTTAATACGATTCGAGTTATAATAACATCTGTAATATTATTTTCCATAATTTTTTTATTTTTGCGAAGTAGTAGAAGTTACCCCCTACAACTGGTTTAATATAATAATTGAAGCTCCGTTAAGTACTTTATAACGGAGCTTCATTTATATTTATCTTTTAATTTTAACTCATACCGTCTCCATCGAGATGATATACTAAGATATAAGCTACTTCCATCTCAAACTGCTTCTGAGATTGAGCTTTGAAGTTGCTGATGTATACCGGTTCTAGCCCGGTAATACTACCAACACTATCATATACCTTAATAACTTCATCATCTTCTTGGATGAACGTATGACCAGAAGTAATTTCTTTATACATATATTATATTTATTTTAAGCGTTAACAATATTAAGAAGTTTCTCGCCTCGAGCAATCGTGGTATCTACTAATTGATCGTTGTTAATAACAGTCCAGAAGCTCTGCTTATTCATTCGACCAAGACCGAACTCAGATGAAACATACTGATTAGCTCGATTCTTACCACCGCCGCGAGTGCTATTATGTGTATAGTAGTCAGTAACAGCGGAGAATACATCAGCATAGTTTTCACCGCGATTACCAGCACCACGTTTGAATAGATTATCTAAGCTTTCAACTGTATTCAAGCATCGCGTGCTCACACCCTCGCGAGGATTATTACGAGTAAGAAAACCAGTAAACAACTGCTTAGCTTTCTTACTATCGATCTTCTTCTTGATAAGATTTTCAAACTTCTTACGAAAATCTTCTTGAGTACCGAGATAGCTATCAATTAGATTAGAAATATCAGCTAATTTAAGCTCAATATCACCGCGGTGCACAACACTACCAATGCGGCCTTCTGCGGAATTTAAGTTAAACGAAAATGTATTATCACATACAGTGCAGATATTTGTATTATTAACCCATAGCTTCGATGTCTGGTCATGAGCATTTCCGAAATTCAAGAAATCATTAAACTCTCGATCGCCAATTTTATACTTACCGTGATCGTCTAAGCTCACAGTAACAAATACCTTTCCGCGATTACAGACGCTACCGATACTCTCGATCTTAGCTTTAGGAAGACGGCTAATAGTATCGCTTACAAGATCCATAAACATCTCATTCGTGACAGCCTTATATGAAGGGCTCATCGGGCGCCCGATAATTTGATCATCATCAGAACCAACAAGGATACCGAAGCCTGTCTCAATTTCTTCTTCTGCATTATTAATATATGTAAGCGGTTTACGCTCCACGTCCCAGTTAGTGAGGTAATTATCCTTCACATCAATAGTATCGACTACATCTGTAAGTCCATGCCATGCTTGTTTTAATCCGACCTGACGGTCACGCTCTGTTATGTTATGAGCCATATTTTTCTTTCGTTTTTTGGTTATTTTTGTTATAAAAATATCTTTACTCTATTATTATATCTGAGTTCCTTTTTAAAAAATTTTTTTTATTTTTTATTAAATAATTATCTATGAGTAATTTATCAATCAATCTATCGTCAGCAAAGACTGTCGTAACCCAACCAGAAGAATCAGTAACCCTTGAAGGGGAAGTTGTTATCCGCCGTATTGTCGATATCCCTGGTGAAAAACAAGTCATAGCTGTTGTCGGGGGTATTGGCCGCCTAAAATTGGACGAGCTTAGCGGTGACAATTACGATACACCTGCTGAATGGTCTAATGCTGACGTTGTAACTGCTGTTACTAATATTATTAATAGTTAGTTATATTTCTCTATAGTTCATTCAACCGTCAATTCGCATATGATTGGCGGTTTTTTGTGTAAAATTAAGTTTCATTTACTCAATTATATTATTGTTCCAATATATTATCAAGTAATATTTCCTTAGAATATAAATCTTTAATAAAATTGTTTATATCTTTACCGGAATAATATATATTGTTATAGCAGAAGTCTTCCAGCATAATATCAATATCCGGGTGATCTGCTTTATGTCTATCAGAAATCTCATCATATAGGTCGGAATAAATCTTATCCTGTCTTTGTTGTAGGTCTTGAATTACATTTCTTGCCTGTAGTAATTTATCTTCTGTGAGCATAATAGAATTATATTGATGTTCCTATAAATAATTATATGGCTCTGACACCTATTTCAAGACTTGCAAGAATATCTCCTCTTTCCGGAAACTCAGTATTTCCTATAGTACAAAATGGTACTACTTACGGTGCTGAAATATCTAGCGTAAACAATTTAAATAATCTACAGACGGTTACAGATAACGGAAATGTAACAACTAATGAAATATTTATTAATAGTTTATCAGCTCAGAATTCTATAATTACTGATACATTATCAGCTACTACAATACACGCGCTGTCGTCGTTCGTCGAATATATTGATATTAAGGAATATGAGCTATCCGGGTTTAATGTAACCGGTAATGTATCGATAAGCGGTAATATGGATGTTACTGAAAATATTACGCTATCCGGTGATCTGAGTATTGACGGGTTAGTCGATGGTAGAGATATTGCAGCGGATGGTATTGCTATTGATAATTTAGAATCAGATGTTTTGTATCTATCTGGTGCTATTGATAATACAGATGCTGATGTTTTATATCTATCTGGTGAAATTGATGCTGACGGTATTGCTATTGATAATTTAGAATCAGATGTTTTATATCTATCTGGTGAAATTGATGCTGACGGTATTGCTATTGATAATTTAGAATCAGATGTTTTATATCTATCTGGTGAAATTGATAATACAGATGCTGATGTAACGTTCTTAAGTGGTGAAATTGATAATATAGATTTACAACTAGTAACAGATGTAGGTAATACGACTACGAATTCATTATCAGTTGCAGCGTTATCCGCTTCTGGTAAGATTATAGGAGGTTCAAATACTAATTCTGCTGATGGTAATTATGCTGCAGTATTAGGTGGTACTCTACATATAGCTAGTGGTAATTGTTCATTTGTAGGTGGAGGTTCTTGTAATACAGCAAGTGGTAATCGCTCAACTATAGCTGGTGGGTATTATAATACAGCTAGTGGTGGAGGTTCAATTGTAGCTGGTGGTTTTTATAATACAGCTAGTGGTGGAGGTTCAATTGTAGCTGGTGGTCGCGGTAATACAGCAAGTGGTGATAAGTCAATTGTAGCTGGTGGTGCTGATAATACATCTAGTGATAATTATTCAACTATAGGTGGAGGTACTTGTAATACAGCTAGTGGTGGTCACGCGACCATAGCTGGTGGTAGATGTAATACAGCTACTAGATTCTACACCTTTATAGGTGGAGGATTTGCTTTAAGTGCTATGGGTGAGTGTTCAACTATCGGTGGTGGTATTTGTAACAAAACAGGACCAGACCCTTTTACAACCATAGCTGGTGGTAGATGTAATATAGCAAGTAGTCAGTATGCAACTATAGCTGGTGGTGGTACGAATCAAGCTATTGCACAAAAAACATTCATTGGTGGAGGTAAATCGAATACAGCAAGTGGTAATTACGCTACTATAGCTGGTGGTAATCAAAACACAGCATTAAGTGCGTACTCATTCGTAGGTGGCGGTCGCGGTAATACAGCTAGTGGTCAGGATTCAATTGTAGGTGGAGGTTCTACTAATACAGCTAGTGGTAATACTTCAATTGTAGCTAGTGGTAATGCAAATACAGCTAGTGGTAATTATTCAACTATAGGTGGTGGGTATTATAATACAGCTAGTGGTCAAGGCTCAACTATAGGTGGTGGAGTGGATAATACAGCTAGTGGGTGTACTTCATTCGTAGGTGGTGGTATTAGTAATACAGCTAGTGGATGTCAGTCATTTGTAGTTGGAGGTTCTAGTAATAAAGCATTAAGTGCTCAATCACTCATAGGTGGCGGTAGATGTAATACAGCAAGTAATTACCGGTCATCAGTAGTTAATGGTTGCGGTAATACAGCTAGTGGGTGTACTTCATTCGTAGGTGGTGGTATTAGTAATACAGCTAGTGGTAACCTTTCATTTGTAGGTGGTGGTTTAGGTAATACAGCTAGCTCTAATTGTTCAGTTATAGGTGGTGGTGCTTATAATACAGCTAGTGGTGGGAATTCAACTATTGGTGGCGGTTTTAACAATTTATCTACCGCTTACAATTCAACAGTAGGTGGTGGAGATGGTAATACAGCTAGTGGTGTTCGTTCAACTATTGGCGGTGGAGTGGGTAATACAGCTAGCGGTCAATATTCAACTATAGCTGGTGGGTATTATAGTACAGCTAGCGGTAATAATTCAACTATAGGTGGTGGGTACTGTAATACAGCTAGTGGTCAGGATTCATTCGTAGGTGGTGGTATTAGTAATACAGCTAGTGGATGTGAGTCATTTGTAGGTGGCGGTAGCTGTAATAAAGCATTAAGTGCTCAATCACTTATAGGTGGCGGTAGCTGTAATACAGCAAGTAATTGCTGGGCATCAGTATTTAATGGTCGCGGTAATACAGCTAGTGGACGTGAGTCATTTGTAGGTGGTGGTTTATGTAATACAGCAAGTAATTACCAGTCATCAGTAGTTAATGGTTGCGGTAATACAGCTAGTGGACGTGAGTCATTTGTAGGTGGTGGTTTATGTAATACAGCTAGCTCTAATTGTTCAGTTATAGGTGGTGGTGCTTGTAATACAGCTAGTGGTCATCGTTCATTTATAGGTGGTGGTTTATGTAATACAGCTAGCCGTCCAATGTCATTCGTAGGTAGTGGTTGTAATAATAAAGCAAGTTGTGATTGTTCAACTGTAGTTAATGGCCGAAATAATACAGCTTGTGGATGTTATGCATTTGTAGGAAGTGGGTGTAATAATAAAGTTTGCGGTGATTGTTCTGGTATTTTAGGAGGACTGGATAATATTATTACAAGTACACACGATAATTCATTCATCATTGGTAGTAATTTAACATCTAATGCAGCTTGTACAACATTTGTTAATAACTTAAGCGCTCAAGGAGCAATATATGCTGGTAATGGGTTTACTGGTAATATTGCCGGGTGCACTACAATTACTGTTACGAATGGTATTATAACAGCAGCTAGTTAATCCTGATTAAATAATTATTATGGCAGCTAGACCTCCAAGTTTACAGGATCTATACAGACGTAGAGCTAAGAAACCGTTTAAATTTCCTAAGTTTACGCCTGTACAGGGACATGCTGAGAAAGAGCAATTCGGTTTTATATTAGAGAGCGACGGTCAAATTTTACCGGGCCCTATAATTCTATCTACTGAGAGCGGAGATGTAATATATGGTGATGATGTAGCTTTAGCTAATTAGTATTATATTACTAATCGGATAAATAATTATATGCCAATTAAAACGTTTTCAGATTTACCGCAATCAACTTACCTTTCCGGGATGGATGTATTCGCATTTCAGCAAGACGGTACAACTAAACAGATAGCAGCATCAGCTACCAACTGGGTATCGAGCGAGCAGTTAGATAATATAGTGAAACTCACGCAAGCCGAATATGATGCGCTTACACCTGATGCTAATACAATGTATATTATAGTAGGATGAGCATTTTAAATAATGCAAATGATATAAAACTTGGATCAAACCAAGTAACAGGGGTTTATGTTGAATCTACTTTAATATGGCCAACATCATTTTGGAATTTTAGCGCACCGGTAAGTGGTGATGAACTGACTGTGCTCGTTGAGCCAAGTGCAGAAATAAATTGGGGCGATGGGAATACCGAAACATTAGCTAATAGTGCCCTAACGACGCACACATACACGACAGGATTTATACCAAATTCTTTTAATTTTTCAGTGCCGGGGGATGTTATAAACTTTACTGCGAATCGACTTCAAAGCCCAGGTGATGCGATTTTTGGGGGCGTTATTAATGTCGCTTCTTTACCTAATCTAGAAATATTATATGTTACAGGTCACGATCTTACAAATATAATAGGTGTAAATCAAGCGACAAATATAAGGATTATGAATGTCCTTGACAATGAATTAGATGGTAATATTAAACAATATATGCCACCTAATACTGAAGAAATTCAAATACGACTCAACCCTATTGATGAACCTATACCCGATAATACTTTAGCAGAATTTACATCTTTAAGAATTATTGCTGCAGCAAGTCTTTCAAATATGGGTGGTTCATTCCCTACACTCCCCACCAGTATTGAGGAAATAGGTTTTGGTTTTTGTGGTATGTCGGGGGATCTTCCATCATTAACATCATATACCAATTTAAATAGACTTTGGGTATACCTTAATAATTTCGGTATACCATCAGGCTGGGCGGTTCCTGCATCATTAACTAATTGTGATTTAAGTAATAATAGTTTAACATCTACAGAAGTTGATAGAACATTGATCGCCTTTGATAATGCAGGAGCGTCAAATGGTACAATATATTTGGGCGGTAATAATGCTGCCCCTACTGGGACTGGTATCACAGCAAAAAATAGTTTAATAAGCAAGGGGTGGACGGTAAATACAAGCTAAAATTATGGCATATAAAATTATAGATAATCCAAGTAATGAACAGACTGATGATATTCAGTTTTGGTTCATATATAATCTTTCAGAAAAAAGGGTAATATCTCCTATTAAACAAGTAAGTGGTTATACATCATCCCCGCATATTATGGTCATTGCTGATACAAAAGAAGAACTTCTAATATACATTGAAGATAACGATTTAATCTTTGTACCAGATGAAGAATAATGATTTTATATAGTGCATGTGATATAAAGGTAGGTTCTCAGTACTATTAACAAATTATGATATTATCGCTTATTTATAAATTCTCATTATAAATTCTTTCTGCGAGATGTAAAAGCTGGCCCGGTAAAGATGTGATGGTATAATACGCTGCGACGATCGATGCCCATAAAGATACAGGGAAGATGCACACGGCAATACCGAAAATCACTAGCATATCATATAAGAGTTTTCTAATATCCATCTAGATATTCACCTCCGCGTTTTTAATTACATCTTCTAATTCACCGTCCCAACGATTAAAATAACACTTTTTGAGGAATTCAAGCTTTGCAGCGCGGTCAGAATCTGTTAATCGCAAATCATTCTTAAATGCCATATATGAAGTAATTAAATATTTACGGTAACCTTCAGGTCGGGTATTATATTCCTCTATATTACCGTCTTTATAGAGAGAAGGTTTATTACCTTTCTTAATGTATGATGTTTTAAATAATTCCCAGCGGTTCCTATACTTATTCTTAATAAGTTTTACTAATTGTTTATGATACATTTTAATCTTCTCACCGGAAATAGAGCATCTGACTTCAACCGATGATGGTAATGCTTGCTTACAGTCAGCAAACTCGTAATTATATAATTTTTTCTTCCTAGCCATACCATATTATATCATAGTTCCTAATAAATATCTATATGGTTGAAGATATATTTTTTAATTTGAGAGGTAACATATCTGAATTTACAGACAAATACTTCTTTGACTATGAGAGAGAAACAGTTCTCTTAGAAGTGCACCCAGATTATTTAGACGAAATTTTTAAAATAATAAATGCCGATCTCATAGGTTTTGATATAGTATTTGTTAAGGCGCTAGAACCTGATATTGTGACGGTGGTAGCATGTATACCTCAAATAGTAGACATACTTCATGAAATAGAAGATGAAGATGGCGAAATAGAAGATTAGTATATAAATATTAACATAGACATGGCTAATAAACGTATATCAGAATTACCAGCTGCTGGCGACCTAATAGGATCGGAGGCTTTTATTATAGATCAGATAAACTCTGAATTTATAACTGGTCGTCAAACAGTTAATATTGATTTGGATAGTGTGCAAAACTACGTATTATCCGGAGGCTCACATCTTGAAATTGAAGGTAACGCTATTATATTCGGTGATTTAACAGTTACAGGAGATTTACAATTTGATTCGTTGGATATTACAGGTGATATTGAAACTACAGAAGGTAGATATCTGTCCGCTGGTGTAGATTTACTTGATATATTTGCACCAGCTGATCTTGAATTTGATTCATTAGAGGTTGTAGGTGATATTGAAACAACAGAAGGTAGATATCTTTCCGCTGATGTAGATTTACTTGATATATTCCCGCAAAAAGCTGGAGCTATAACTCAAACGATAACAGCCGGTAATATGGAGATAGAGATAACCGACGGTCTTATCACAGGAGTTAATGACATTGTAGGTATTTTAGGTTATAGTTAACTAATATAACCGAAAGCTTTCTGGTACCAATCGTACTCGGTATCGATAAAGTTACATGCAGCTTCACCTAAGATTTCATTATAGTCTTCTACAATAGGCTCTACTTTATTTTTAATTGTATGTAGATCATTATCAAGAGCGTGTATAACATCATTCTCTTTTGTTGTTTGTTCTACATTGTTAAAATTATGAGTAAAACTTTCAACGCCTATAATACTATATAACTTATCCATTATCTCCTGAGGTCTTGAAGTTAAATCCTCAGCACGTATAAACATTACACTACCATCTAATCCTAATTCATATAGCTCTTGAATTCTGTCTAAAGAAATATTAACCGGCATATTTTTCATATACATATCAACTCTCTTAAAGACAGTCGTACCTCTTACTTCTCCTTGAATTAACCATTGAGATGTTTTGTCGGGATTTTTTCTATGTAGTTTTTCAAATGACGCAGCAATACCTTTTAAGTTTCTAACCATGCAAAAGATTTTAGGTTTCTCTCCCAAGAAGTTTGTCATCCAACTAACATTGCCTTTCCAACCTCTGCTCTTTAAAACAACAAACTGCTTATCAGTTAATGTATTTACATATGCATCTAAACCGCCTTTACAAAAATTACGCCAAGCTTGTAAAGATAGATCCTGATCAATAGCTGCTTTAAACTCCGGAGCATCAGTAAACCTCTCTCTGGCTCCTGCTAATAGTTCGAGTACTCCATCAGTTGGTGTAGCGTAAAAATTCGGATTTTGATTAAAGATGTTTTGCAGCAAAGTACTACCAGACCGCGGCATCGATGAGTTGAATAGAATGTCTTTCATTACTTTACGACGCTATCATAGACATCTTGTAGGTTAAATATATCATCCGAATCATATGGATATTCATATTCCGGTCCGTTGAAGTCATAATCGAAGAAGAGACTATCAATATAGCTAGTATTATTTTCTATAATATCTCTTGGTCTGATATTATCATGTATATCATATCCAAAGACTCGTGGATGTGTACCTACCCATAATACTGTCGATGGCAAGTTAAGAGCAGCTGCAGCATGCTGCAAGCAACTATCGATAAGTAAACGCTTCTGCGATACAGTTAGTAATAGCATTAAAGTTCTTTTATCAACCTCGTTAATTGTTTCAGTATTTGTTAGAGTATTGCACCCAGCTCTAGCAACATGTAAAATTGCGAAGTTTTTACTTAGTTCATTTGCTAATATTTGAGCCTGTGTATGTGGTATATCTCTTGTCCAGCAATACTTTTTACTCTTATCGCCGTACATACCGCCGTTAGTCTGCATAACAAGGATAGGTTTATCTCTTATAATATCTTCACGTACCTTTCTGAGCTCTAGAGGAGTAAAGAATAATTCCGGTACATTATTACCATCATATTTTAGATTATGTAATTCACACCATGACTTTACAAGTTGCTGTTTATTATATAAGTGACCTGTATTAAAGTATGGTTCTCCTTTTAATACAATAGACTGACGACCTTTAATATAATCTTTATAGAAGTAAGGTGTGTTGCCCGAACGATAAACTCTCTCAACGTTAGGGTTATTGAGGTAGACTTCCGGCCATGGCGTAACAACAATAATCTTATGATCTGGGTATGTAGCTCTTATATTACGTACAACAGCTGTTGATGCGATTATCTTACCTAACCCACCTTCAGGGTTAAAAATTACATAGTTATCTTTACTTGACATATATTATTAGTTATTTGTATATACCTGAAAATCCATATACGCTAATGAGGAAATTTTATTAACACCGGCGTAACTCATACAGCTCTGAATACCCTGATTAATTCTATTTAAGTATTCAATGTAAGTTTCATTTCTCATATCCATATATACCGTCTGACCTTCTACAAAACCATTATGACCTTTATTAGTAGATGATGCACTACCGTAAAAAACTTTCTTATTACTACCCACAGCAGGTCCTCCAATAATATCAGCGGGACTATCTTCACATTTAGCAAACTCACTGCCAATCATTACCATATTAGCTCCAGCTACTAATGCTTTACATACATCACCAACTTCTCTTATCTGCCCATCAGCGATGATCGGTATTGATACTTCGAGATCTTCCCCGGCAATACCGCCATGTTTTTTTACGACATACTTAGTAAATTTCTTTCTTGCAATAGATGAGACAGTGCTAAACATAGGGGTACCGACACCTGTACAGTTATACGTCGTGCAGTTATGTACAATTGTATTGAAAGGGCCTGCGACGTAAGAATGATCATCGCATACCGTCAAATCATAAACCAACTTTTGTGGTTTATGTATTTTTTTTGTTATTTTCTTTAATTTGTATTTCATAGTATTTTTTTAATTCCTCGAGGGTAGAAAGATTATTATTTTTAATATCGTCTTCCCATATTGTAAATAATTTAAACCCGTTTTTTTCTGCAAATTGCTGCTTTTCAAGATCTCTCGCTCTTTTCATAATTTGCATATCATTTATTGGCTTTGCGTAAATTCTTGGATTGCAATGCCAGTAATCTCCATGAACCTCTAATAAAATTTTCGTTCGTTTACATCCAAAATCGTATTGATTGTAACCTAATATGACGGAATATTTAAATGTTATCATTCCCCTTTCTTTTAGTTCGTTTAAAATTTTTGTTTCTATTTTATTGATTTTGTACTGGGATTGGGATTTATGACTTTCACGACATGCTTTAACTTTATTTTGTCTATATTTTTCTGGGTTCCTTTCCATGAGTTTTTTTTGACCTTTACTCTGTTTTTCGCGAAGTTCTTGTTTTTGTTCTACAGACCATTTTGACACCGTCTTTAAACGAGACTGAACTATTTTCTCTTTCGTTTCTTTTGTATGTTTTTTACCCCAAAAAGGGTTTTTTGAACCTTTCTGGTCTCTACGTTTAAACCCATTGCGCATATTTTCTAATGCACGGCCGGTATGCTTTCTCCCTTTGTTTTTACTTGGTTTTCCTTTCTTTTGTAAAGATATTTTTTCCTTTGTTTCTTTCGTATGATGTT
>Ga0098051_1000493_pt1 | contig 15734 bp, 26 predicted proteins | sample 14BtaG_FD_77069 | JGI IMG/M metagenome (GOLD analysis project Ga0098051, IMG submission 77069) | Marine viral communities from the Subarctic Pacific Ocean - 14B_ETSP_OMZ_AT15311_CsCl metaG | ecosystem: Environmental > Aquatic > Marine > Oceanic | place: Pacific Ocean | collected 2015-01-18 | reverse complement strand
TGGCACGTTACGCCGACGAACACAGCGAACTAGGCGGGCAATTGTGGCAAACGTTTAGAGATCATGCCTAACAGTGTGCAGCCAACAGCCCGCATAAAGCGGGCTTTCTAGTGTCTGGCGTTAGATTGGGTTCAGTGATTACCCTGGAACGCTAGTAATGCCAGACAGTTTTGAGCGCGAGGCAAAGAAGGGTTACAAGGGGCCGACTAACTCTGAGGGCAAGGCTGTCTATGGCAAACGTAACCCCGAAGAGGTTATCACTCAGCGGCAGCACAGGCTTTACATCAAGCAGTTGGACGGTCTCACCCCTAGGCAGTTGATTACAGAACACGCTTCACGGGAGAGTGTCTCTCTTTCTACTGCTTGGAAGGACTGGAAAGCCGTGAACGCTTGGAACGAGCAGGATTTTGCGGCAGATCGTGAACAGATGGTCTCACGATTGACTTCAGCACGGTGGCGATTGTTCAACCGAAGCATGAGTAAGGGTCACTTCCAAACTGCCGCTAGCGTTTTGGATTCTTTATCTAAGACGTGTCGAGATGGCGAGATGGATGGCACTCAAACTGACGTAAAATTGAACATCTCCATAGAAAAACAGTCCGAACAGTAGACATTAAAAAGCCCCGCTTATCGCGGGGCCTAAATGTTAGATGAACAGCCCTTGAGACCTAGCAAACCGCTCCAATACCAGGCAGCATCGTTTTTCTTTGCCTGGGTTCCAATCGTCCGATGGCTTAACCCCTGTATCCATGCGAAGCAGCATGTAAGAATGCTCGGGCGACTTTCCCAACAATCCACATAGGCTCAGGTGCCCACATCCCATTTTTACCATGGCGCGGACCGCGTAGGCATCGAAAGCGTCAAATTGTTCCGATACTAGGTCAAAATCTAAGGGATAATCGGGGCTGATAAATTCAGCCGATTCCTTGAGAGAATTTAGATGTAATAGTGCCATAATTAATAGAGTGAGTTAATGAGGTTAAATTTTAGTTAGTTTTGCAGAGTGAATAGAAAAAATGAGCCCGATTCTCACAGGCTTGAGTGTGTTGATACCCGATATCAACAACCCCCATGACGGCGATTGCTGAGAACAGATAGGCGAGAAACTTTTGCTGGAGTCGTTGTTCTGTCTTGTTCATAGCGTTTGGATAAAGGATCTTACTCACGATGCTGCCTCTAGTCGCTGGAGCGCGTGGTCTGTAAGGCGTTCGAGGTCGTGGCCAGGATACTCCTCACGGGCTTGGTAAAGTAATACCTTGCCGTCTGCGTGCTCCACGTAGGAACCATAATGATGGTATACAGAGCGGTCTGTAGACCACACTATTAGGTGGCGTGTCATGGTAAGTTGTCAAGGTTCAGTAAGGGAGGCAGGGTGCTACTCCTTCCCCCCTATGCATATAGTATAGCACCCTAGCCTTACTACTTCAATAGTACATGTGCCACTTTCTCTACTGTCTTACATTACAAATTGTTACGATTATGATAGTACATTTGTACTGCTTTTTCGCCTGCTTGTGACGGTAGTACAACTGGCACACGGGGGCACACTTGCAGAAATAGTACAGATGTACTAATCGTAGGGAACCTACAGGTGTATTTGAAACAATATCTACTCTAGCACACGGGGGTAGGGGTTCAATCCTCAGAATCGCTGGAACGCCCGCCCAAAAATGCCAGAGTACAATACAGACTACTGTGCTAATCCCGGTGTCATGAGCAGTAACAACCCCGAATGGCTTGACTGGTTTGGGATCATCCTCGGATCCGGCCTCCTAACCGCCCTCTTCGCTGGAGCGATAGCCGCCAAATCCGGCCCAATCACCCGAAAAGGAGCCTTCTGCCCCATCGGATACTACAGAACATCTGCATATTGCCTCCCTCTTAAGGCCACAACACCTCCCGCCGTACCCCGCACCACCAAAAACTGCCCAATAGGCACCTACACTCAAACCGACTACTGTCTTTTCCTGGAACGTGCCAAGTAGCTCCGATTTAAGCCTCCGCCACGCCCAGGGGGAGGTATTTCAGAGCAAAACCCGCTTCCGCGTCTTAGTAGCAGGCCGCCGATTCGGCAAATCCTACCTTTCCTGCATCGAACTGCTCCGCGCAGCCATCGAACGACCCGGCGAAGTGTACTTTTATTGCGCTCCCACCTACCGAATGGCGAAGGACATCGCCTGGAAAACCCTAAAGTCCCTGGTTCCTCAACCCTGGGTCGCCTCAAAGAACGAATCCGACCTCAAGATCGAACTACGCAACGGCTCCTTAATCGAATTAAAGGGCACCGAAAACGCCATGGCCCTGCGGGGTAGATCTCTCGGCGGAGTAGTTCTCGACGAAGCGGCGTTCATGGACTCCGCTGTCTGGTTCGAGGTGTTGCGACCCGCCCTCGCAGACAAACAAGGTTGGGCATTATTCATCAGTACCCCCGAAGGCACCGCCTCCTGGTTCTATGACCTATGGAACTACGCCGCCGAATCGGGTGGAACGGACTGGGCTCGGTGGAGCTACACAACAATCGAAGGAGGCAACGTCCCACCGGAGGAAGTGGAAGCAGCACGTGGCCAACTTGACCCACGAACATTCCGCCAAGAATTTGAGGCATCCTTCGAGAACCTATCGGGCCTGGTGGCAATCAACTTCAGCGAAGCCAACATCGACAAAACCATCAAAGACATTCCCGACCTAACGCTCTACCTGGGCCTCGACTTCAACGTCGATAACATGTCGTGCGTCTGCGGGGTAAAAGTAGACGACGAACTCCACATTTTCGACGAAATAATGATGGTAAACGCCACCACCTGGGACATGGCGGACGAATTAAACCACCGTTTCGGCCTCACCCGCAAAAAGGACATCTCACCCGACCCCACTGGAGCGGCCAGAAAAACAGCAGGCGTCGGCTTAACGGACCACGCAATTCTGCGTAAATCAGGTATCCGAGTATCCAGCCCACGCTCCCCCTGGAAAATCCGCGACAAAGTGAACTGCGTCAACACGGCAATTTTGGACGGCAACCAAGTCCGCCGCCTAAAAATCCACCCCCGCTGCCGCGAAACCATCAAATCACTCCGCACCTTGGTCTACGACGACAACGGCCTACCCAACAAAAAGCTCGGAGTAGACCACATGTTCGACGCGCTCGGATACCTCTGCCTAATGAAGTTCAATCTCAACCGAGGCAGCTACCAAGGCCCCACAAACTTCCGCACCTACTAAACATTTACGCCCCGCACGGGTCCATTAGAATAGGAAAAATAGCCAGGTAGTTGGTGTACCCGTCATACAACCCAGTAAGAGAATCCTGGGCTGGTACGCCTTATAGCAGCACAGGCACAGGCGTCAACAGCCCCTTCACCCGCTCGGGCGCAGTCTGGTCAATGATGTCGGACTGGCAAATAATGAACGCGGTAGTGAGCGGCACCCAATCGTTGCGCCAACAATGCGCCACCTACTTACCGCAAGAACCCCGCGAAGATGACGACGCCTACACAACCCGCGTCAAACGTAGCGTCCTATCCCCCTTCACCCTGCGCCTCATTGAGAACGCCGCAGGTCTAGTGCTACGCCGCCCCATCACGGTAAACGGCGACCCTTACTGGCAAGACTTCTCCAAAAACGTCGACGGCCTAGGCTCCTCCATCAACGAATACGCCCGCCGCATCCTCGTCAGCGCCCTCACCTACGGCCACTCTGGAACGATGGTCGACTTCCCCCCAGGCGAAGGCATCCGCACCCTGGCCGACGAAATCGCCCTGGGACGCCGCCCCTACTTCATCCCAATCCAAGCCCCTAGCATCTGGGGCTGGCGACAGGAGACGAGCCTCCCCAGCTCCCAACTATCCCAGCTCCGCATCCACGAAACCGCTGTAATCCCAGACGGCGACTTTGGCGAAACCCAAGAGGACCGAATGCGCGTCCTATACCCAGGCCGCTACGAACTGTATAACAACGAAGGCGAAGTCGAGACCGGCACCTACAGCCTAAACGAAATCCCCTTTGTACCGTTATACACAAACCGCACCGGAATGCTCTCCAGCATCCCTCCCCTACTTGACATCGCCAACCTTAACATAACACACTATCAACGCCAAGCCGACCTAATCCACGCGCTCCACATCGCAGCCATGCCCATCCTGGTCCTCGAAGGCTGGGACGAAACAGACAACGCAGGCGTCGGCGTCAACTACGCCCTCTCCATGCAAACCGGCAACAAAGCCTACTACGTTGGAGCGGACTCCAGCAGTTTCAACGCCCAACAAACAGAACTATCGTCCTTAGAGGCTCAAATGAGCACATTAGGAGTAACAAAACTCCTCGGCCAAAAGTTCGTTGCAGAATCCGCCGATGCAAAGCGCATCGACCAAGCGCAAGCCAACTCAGTTTTATCAATAATTTCAATGGAAATGGAGTCAGCCCTCCAGATGTGTTACAACATCGCCGCTGTTTACGTCAACAAAACCCCTCCCCAAATCAACCTAGACCGCGACTTCGACTTCTACCGCCTACTCGGCCAAGACATCTCAGTAATCGACGATTTAGCAGCCCGTGGAGCGATCACAAACCGCACCTTCCTTCAGATACTCAAATCAGGTGAAATTCTTCCTGATATGATTGATTTAGACGCAGAAATGCGTGAAACAGAAGCATTACGCCAACAACGGCGGGAGGAAACCCTTGGCAGTTTGGACACCGGGCCCATGGGATCCGCAAGCGAAGAGCGAAATTCAGGCACCAGAGCAACCAGCACCAGAAACGAAACGCAGGCGACGTAAAGCCCGCCTTGAAAAACTAGAAGAGAACACTGTTTCTTTCTAGACTTAACACTCCTAAGGATTTGACCATGCCAAAAGGCCAGCCCGGACTTTACGCCAACATCAACGCCAAAAAGAAAGCCGGTAAAAAGCCTCGCCGCAAAGGTGCCAAAGGCGCTCCAAGCGATGCTGACTTCAAAGCCGCAGCAAAAACAGCCAAGAAAAACAAGAAAAAGAAGTAATCAACGCTCTGTAAAAGGAGCTTTTATATGAAGATCTCCTAATCGCACTGGCGGGGGCATAGCTGGCGGTTGCGCTTTATGCCACTCTTCCTGAGCACGGTCGAGCCTACCCGGCAAAGTCGCATAAAATTTTCTCCGCTGGATCGCACGTTTCGTGTCTTCCAACGGAGACCGCGTATTAAATTTGAAGATCCACCTGCCGTCAGCAGGAATCAGCCCTTTTTTGCCTTAACCGACCTCAAAAGGCTAAACAACAACTGCACCAGCGAATTATCTTTGAGCTTACTCATCCCAATCAGCTCAGATGCAGCAGCAACCACCACCCAAAATGCCGGTGACGATAAAATCTGATCAAAGCCATCCATAATCCCTGGAGCGTCTTCTTAGATTCTAGCTTTACCGTTTTCGAGAGCTACCAAACGGTTACCGTGCTCGTTAAGCCGCTCATAAATTTCCCGTCGATCCATGCTGGCCTGAACTTTCTCGGCCTTCATATCTTGATGGAGATCTTCGAGCTTATTGGCAATGGCTTCGACCCCAGCCGTCAGTTTGATAATTGCTTCTCTGCTTTCAGAATTGCGCTTATTAAACCCAGCAGCTGAAATTCCTATTACGCCAATACTGGCCCCAATAATCGCAGCAAAAACTTCAATCACGCCAGACTATGGAAACAACCGCTTTACTCATCTTAGCGATCAGCTTGGCCTGATATACCACGCGGTTGAGTTCCATTGATCGCTACCGGAAGTGCTCCAAGTGTTGCCAGCGCCTGCTGGTGCCGTCGTGCCTGCATTTGGAATGACTGCATAGCCAACCATCAATGAACTGCGATATGTCTGAAAGAAGCCCCCGCTCCTTGAACCACCCGCAACCCCAGCAACAGTCAACCCTGTGCAAGATGCAGTCGAAATATCTTCATCGTCCAAATATCCATTTACGATACACAACGAGTAAGCCTCTGCTGTCCCAACATTGCCGTTGTTGGCAGACGGAACAACTGGATCACCCGATATGCCCTCAGTAGAGACCCAAGCATTTGCGTCGATAGAAGTTGCGCCAGTAGAGCACCTAAATACCATCAATCCGCCCGCTTCAGTATCAGATTCACTTGTGACAGTGACAGTGCCTTCATTTGATGTAGCAACCCTATATTGCTCTTTAAATGCAGGAGTGTTATCAGTATCAGAGAATGTATTAGACCATCCAGTCAGAGTTGCGATTGATCCAGCATTATCACCTGCTTGAGTCCAGTAGATAAAATCCCCTGTTTGCACATTATCAACGCTAAAGTTTGCACCTACTGATTGCTTAAATTCGCTGTCAACTAATGTCCATGTTGGATTAGCCTCTGCCGTGGCATAGCCCATCATCATTGCTTGATGAATACCCATCAGGTCAAGCCCGCCCCAGAGATAACAAATTCATTTGAGCCCACGCACAACACAGTCGCCATTCCGTATTGAGCCAGTGTCCTGTTACCCGTAGTTGCAGATCCCGCAAGCCTTAATGTAACACTACTGCCCTGCGTAATTGTTTGATTACTAGAACTATCATTATAAATTGAAACCACATTACCCGCACTAAATACACCACTTGGGACGGTAACTCCCCCAGTGGTTGTATTGATATGCTTGCCGTTATCACCTGCAACAAGGGTGTATGCGCTCGTTTGGCTGTTCTGCGGAATGTCGCTCGGCCCTGCCGGGCCTTGCTGGCCTTGCTCTCCTTGCGGTCCAGAGCCTGACAGGGTAAACAGTGAAAGAGCGGACGTATCTAGCTCCAGTGAAGTTGTAATACCAGCATCGTTTTTCTGTACTTGAACCCGAACTACGGCGTTAGCAGTTAAGACAGCAATACAAGAACCAACAGCGGTAAAATCACCATCAGCTGTGTTTCTTGAATAAACAGAACATTCCGAGCCTGTAACAGCAGTTCCATTAACTTGCACTACTCCGGTAACAATTACACGGTTATTTCCTGACGATTGATCACCATCAAGGCTGTACTCAATGTTATAGGTTCCGGCATTAATGACTGTAATTTCACCGCCAGACCCGACAGTAAAATCAGAAGCATCAGACGTTGCAATCGTCGTATCAAAATCAACAGTTGCCAGTGATGTGGTTATTGCTTGCGAGCCACTGCCATCAACATGCAAATAACGAAGCGGGGTTCCTCCACCACCACCCCCGGATCCAATCTCGACAACAGCCCCGCCATCCGTTTTCGTGAACACCCCTCCATCCGAGGTATTGACTAAAAATTCGGCAGTAGCAGAAAAATCCCCAGCCGATGGATCACTGGTGCCCCGCTTGTGGCGGATTAGGTTTGCCATGAATCAGAAAGTGCCCCCATCAACAGTCGATGAATCGGATAAATAATCCGTTCCAGCAGTTGCAACGCTAAACGCTGAGGTTCCGTTGCCTTTCAGGATTCCTGTGAGTGTGGTGGCACCTGTTCCGCCATCACCAACTGCCAGCGTTCCGGTAATCGCACTCGCGCCCAAATCAACGGCCAGCTGAGCTGTCTCAAAAACCAGTCCGCCGTTCGCCTTACGATTAACGGCAATCGTCGAGCCGGTGATATTAATGCCGTTTCCATCTGAGTAAGTCGTCCCGCCCCCAGCAGCCGCAATCGTGATCGAACCACTACCCTCAGTGATCGTGATATTCGATCCAGCCGTCAGCGTCGAAAGCGCATACCCGCTTCCGTTACCAATCAGTAATTCGCCATTCGCTGGAGCGGAAGTAAGGCCGGTGCCACCATAAGCACGATCAATTGTGGTGCCCTGCCAAACGCCAGTGCCAATCGTGCCAACGCTGGTCAAGCTTGACGCGGTAACCCCAGAGCCCAGAGTTGAGCCGCTTAAAACTGACGTTCCATTGATTTTGTATGCTTTGCCAGAGACAACATCAAAGTCTTGGTTGCTTGTCCAACAATCGGTGCTGTTGATCCAGCTAATTGTCTTATTAGTTGCTCCGAGAAGCGTGATACCCCCACCGTCAGCCGTCGTATCTGAAGGAGTGCTGACATCCCCCAAAGTGATATTTTTGTCTTTTACATCGAGCGTTTCTGTGTCAATGGTCGTGGTGGTGCCGTTGACTGTCAGATCACCCGAAACAATCAGATTATTACTGAAGGTGGTGTTACCTGAAAGGGTTGCACCGCTTAAATCAACCGTGCCGGTAAAAGTTTTATCCCCGCTAATGGTTTGAGTTCCAGTCAGCGTTGTGAACGCACCTGAGCCTGCAATCGCGACCACTGAACTTGCCGACCCATTACCGGCATCACCAAAGCCGTAGTAAAGAATCGAATCAACCTCAGAGAATGCCGGTTCCGAAGGGGCCAGTGAAGAAGGAGCACCTGAGGCACCGCCAGACGCACGTTTTTTCAGACGGATTGTGTTGGCCATGACCTAGAAATTGCCCCCAAGAACGAGTGTGTCTGTAGTCCAGATGTCATCGGCAAGAAACTTGCCAGATGCGCTGTCGTAATACACGACGCTTTTATCCACTTTACCCGTTGCATCCACATCAAACCCCGTTCCTGCTGGCCCCTGAGGCCCGACAGTAACCGCTGTAACAACAGTAGTCACAGGTGTGTCAACTATCGTGCTGCCATCAGGTGTCGTGACAGTAACAGTATTATTCTGGGTCGTAACATTTACTACAGTCATGCTGTATAACCCTCAGAAACAGTAATAACACCCTCTAAGTAATAGTCTCGCAACCCTCCTGCACTAATAACCAAAACATCGTAATTAACACTATCTGGAAACTCCGTAGTTTGGACATCCGTAAGACCTATCGTGATCTGCCCATTCACTCGATCTGTGTATGTAACCGCAAAATCCGCGTATTTCCTGGTGCGCTTTTCGTTCCAGGCTTGCGACTCAATAGTGGCCCCTGTCAGGTCTATGGGGTTACCTGTACTGTCTTTGAACTGCAAAGCAAGAGAAAAATCCGCTCTTCTCTGTAGCGTGAAGTCGTAACTACCCGGAGAGACGGACATCATCTGTACCTACTACCCCAATAATACCGCTACTGCGTGTGTGTGGTGTCAGTAAGCAGGCTGAGCACAGTTGCCGTGGAGAGCGTAAACATTTCTTGTGCGCGATCACCTATAGATGGACATCGAGCCTGAAGCGACATAGCTACTTTCCCTGGCGCGACGGTGGCACACCTATGTAGCGAGTAACCCAGAAGAATAAATTCAGCTAGAAATACTCCACCTAACATCCTAAAGAGAAACGGTCTAGCTCTAAAAGGTGTCATTGCAAGGGATCTGGCCTACCCGCCAAGATTTCCAATGCACGTTTATAGAACATGCAATCAGTCTTACCTGCACGTTCTAAGGCTTCTTTAATTTTGGCCCAATTGCTGCGAGTACGGTCATCCATGACTTGTTTTACCGTAAAAAGTGCGTAGGTGGATAAGATAATGGAGTACACCTTAAGTTTTTATGTCTGAGGAAACTGCGGTAGCTGAGTCTGTGACCAGTAGCGATGTGCCCGTGGCCATCGACCCCGCGCTACTCAACAAACCTGTCCACCCTTCTCAGCAAGAAACCCCCGCCGAATCCGGCGAGAGCGAACTGCTGAAACACAAACTTGGCCTTGCAAACCAACACGCCAAGCAAGCAAAGAAGGAGTTGGACGAATCTCGCCAGGAACTGCAACAAATCCGCAAGGAAATGGAGCAGTTTAAGGAGTCTCAACAGACAGCAGTCCGTACCTCTTTAGAGGAACAGGGCCAGTACCAGCAACTTTGGGAAGACCTAAAGAAGACAGTCCAGCAAAAAGATCTACGGATCTCAGAGCTAGAAAACGGAATTGAGTCCGTGACTCAAGAAAGAAAACAGGACCGTCTGAAGGCAGCTGCACTCAGCCAAATCAATACAGCTGGTGCGCTTAATTCCCAACAGATGTACACGTTGCTGCAATCTGCCTTGCAAACAGATAGTGAGGGCAACCCAGTGGTGTTTAACGGGGGCGTCGAACAATCACTAGGGGAATACCTTACAAATCTGAAGCAATCGACAGAATGGCAGCATCATTTTGGTGCATCTACTTCTGCTGGTATGGGTGCTTCACCAGCCCCGTCCATCGCTCCAGGCAAAGAGAATCCTTACCGTTCGGGAAACCTAACGGAGGCATTGAGACTTGAGGTAGAGAACCCAGAACTAGCCCAAGCCTTCAAGGCTGAGGCAAGTCGCGGGTAATCCACGGTAAACCCTTGCACCCCAGATCATGGCTGCCCCTTTCCAGAATTATGGCGGAGGAACCTTCCTCTCCGACATCATCACCCGTCCAGAATTTCTCGGCTATGTAGCCGAGGCAATCTACGAGCAATCCGCAATGCTCCGCTCCGGCGGCGTGGTGCGTAACGCATCTTTGGACGCTCGCGCAGGCGGCGTCAAGGTAGAAGTCCCCACATGGAAGCCCATCACCCCAACGGAGGAGCTAATCGGCTCCAACAACACCTGGGGAACCAGCGGCGCAGGCTACCTGACACCGCAAAAAATCCAAGCAGGCAAGCAAACCTGCCCAATCCTGCATCGTGGATTTAGTTACGCCGTAGACGACCTTAGCCGTCTCGGCTCAGGTAGCGATCCAATGGGTCAAATCCGCGATTATTTGGCGTCAGCAATCAACAAACTGAAGATGGCAACCCTGCTGTCTCAGTTCAATGGCTTGTTTGCTACTGCCTACACCGGACTTGAAACCGACGTTTCCGCCGACTCTGCCCCTGGTGCGCTGACAGCTGACAACTATCTTTCAGCTGCATCGGCAATCCAAGCCAAGTCAAAGCTCGGAGAACGTGCTGACCGCTTGAGCATCATTGTGATGCACAGCAGCTCCTACTTCTACCTCCAGCAGGTAGGGATGTTGACTTTCTCCTCTGGTTCATTGGCCAGCGGTAACGACATCCAGTGGGGTGGTGGTGGCATCGGCGTCCGCAGCGACGACGTGAGCTACTTCGCAGGTATGCGCGTAATCGTGGATGACAACATCCAAGGCGTCGACGGTCTGACCGCCACTCAAGGCAACGCGCTGAAGTACCCGGTCTACCTGATGGCCGAGGGTGCTGTAGCGGAAGGTGTTCAGCAGGAGCTTCGCATTGAAGCAGACCGGAACATCTTGTCCAAGCAGGACGTGATTTCTGTGGATTACCACTACGGCTATCACGCATTCGGCTCAAACTACGGTGGCGCTGACAACCCCACCAACGCGACTCTGGCCACTGCCGGTTCATGGACGAACATCTACACAGATGTCCGCAACTTTGACGTGGTGCGTCTGTTTGTCAACAGCCCCTTCGGCGGCACAACTCCATAGTTCTGCTATCCAATCAGAACAGTTAGGAGCCTCTACGGGGGCTCTTTTTTATTGGTATGTAGTAACTAGAATGGAGCAACCACCCGAAGCCTCGGCAATGGTGAACATAGTTAGGTTGTATCTGGACTTTCCGCAAAACTTTCCAGCGCACATGCGTCCAGATTGGCATCCTGCTGTTGTTGACTGCATCCCAAAAGAAGCTGTGAAAATCAAAAGAGATTACCAGCGCCGAGGTTTTGAAGTCATCGCCCTAGATCTGTAATGGCCGACCCGACCCCAACACTAGATGCAACAGTCGGCGGCACCGACTCAAACAGCTACGTGACGTTGGCAGAAGCCGACGCTTACTTCAGCGCGAGTGCAAACAACGGGGAGTGGGACGGTAATTCAGACCCATACAAACAGGTCGCTTTAATCCAAGCAACCCAATGGTTAGACCCCATCACCTGGAGCGGCAAATGCTGTAGCGATACGCAACGACTCAACTGGCCGCGAAAAGAGGTCACATGTTTCTGCCGTGAAGCCGTCTGCACAACCATCCCCCTGCAGGTAAAGCAGGCCACATTTGAGCTAGCCTTAAAACTTGCAGCCAACCCGAACGTCATAACCGGAGGAACAGAATCCCCGGATTCACAACAGGGTTCAGTAAGGCGCAACAAGTTAGGCGACCTAGAGCAAGAGTTTTTTGAATACAAGGAAGGTGAATCCAGCAAAGTAAGCCTTAGTGGCCCAGCCGTCTTACAAAGATTCCCCTTCTTAGTAGACATGCTGGGCTGCTGGTACGCTGGCAGCAGGCGTGAAATCCGTCTCTACAGAAACTAATGTCTAAAGTTGATGATGTATTTGGCCCTTTAGCCGCACCGCTCATCAAAGAGTGGGGCCAGCCCGCTGTATTTGTGCAGCAGCAAAGCTCTGCCTACGACCCATCTACGGGGGTAGTAACCGCTGTCAAAAAACGCACCAACGTAAAAGTAGTTATCACCCGCATAGACATCAATGAAATAGGCGGTTTATACCAAGAAAGCGACGTAAAAATACTTATAGACCCCGAACAAATCAAATTTGCTTACATAACAGTTGGCGATTATTTCGAGGTATCGACAGCCGGTTCCACACAGGTAATGAAGGTAATCGAACCTCGAACGTATCGAGGCGACAAGCCTGTATTTTTCAGTGTCATTGCGAGGCCGCAATAATGGCATCCCGCAAGTTCAAACTTCCTGGTCTAAGCGAATACTTAGAAGAAGTAAAGCAAGTAACTGCGCGGGAAGCGGCGACCCGCATTGTCGGAGAGCTGGTCTTTCTAGGCCCGTGGTACTCAGGCGAGTTCGCTAAAAACTGGGTGGTACGCACAGGCGATAAACGGATCCCTGCCACGGTCCAACAGAAACCTGGGCTTTCAAGAACTTCTCGCCAGGTAGTTCCTGCCCCTGTCGTTCCATCATTAAAAGGTACTGGCAGAAAGAGAGCGGTTGGTTATACCATTGGCAACAGAACTGTTTATAGAAACATCGCACTCGATCTAGTTCCCGGGAGAGTAGAAGGTGCAAGAGAGATCAGTGCGCCTGCGGATTGGTATCGCACGTATATTGAGGCGGGATCTCTTAAGGACACACTTGGAGCAGCGGTAGCTGGCGCGGCTCAGAACCCAAAAATAAAAGGATTTGGCAGTTACCGAAGCTCTAATCCCCAAGGTGCCCGTCTTGTAAACCAATGACTCTTCAAGCCATCCGCCGTTATTTCGAGACTCCTGTTGTCGACACTTGTACGGCGTTGAACATCCCGTACCGCCCAGCTAACACGTTGGAGCCTTCCGGCGATGCTGACGATGAATTTATTACTGCGCGATTGAATTACGGAACTATGACTGAGCCGACAACTTGCGGAGCAATCGAATCGATCCGTGCGGTTCTAATTGTCGAGTATTACGGCCCAAAAGGCGTCGGCCCTGGCAGAGCACAAACGGTAATGACAGAGATCAGCCAAGCATTAAACGCCTTGACATACCGACCGAAAGCGCGTGTAGACGGCGTACTTGGGACGGTACTGCGTCTAAGCGGCCCAGATTTCACAGCTCTCGATGACAGACCTTACTTTTTTGCCAGTTTGAGTGCCCCACTTTTGGCGAACTACAAGTCTCCTTAGACTGTATGTAACTGGCTGTGCCAGGAAATCAGGAGCCCCCGCCTGTTAAAACGCCCCCAAACTCTGTGTATTTTTTCTAGGAGGCACCAATGCCGATTTCTTGCAATAGCTCCGCCTTAACAGGTCAGGAGGGCTCGATCTATTTCCAGCCAGCCGGAACAATGTTCTGTCTGCTGGATTACACCGACTTCCCCGCAGGTACTTCGATCACAGTACCTACAACTAACGATTACGTGGTTGGTGACCCGGTAACTTTTGCTGAAGAAGGTACTGCGTCCATCGACACCGCATTGACGGCTGGAACCACGTACTACGTCGTGGCTCGCACCAGCTCCACAATCCAGGTATCTGCATCCTCCGGCGGTTCTGCTATCACGCTTAACGGCGACGGTGGCACAGGAAGTGCAGACACCCCTGGAACTGCTAACCACATCTCGATTGACTACGCAGAATACGCTGCTGTCTGTCAAGTACGTGAGTTCTCGATTGACATCACCCGTGAAGAGTTGGATGTCACAACGCTTCCATGCGGTGTAACTTCAACCGAATCGAGTAAGTTTGCACCTTTCCGAACCACCCAATCTGGCTATGCCAGCGGCAGTGGATCGATGAGCGTCTATTTCACAGACGATCAGACCAGCCTGGCCAACCGGCTACTCGGCAACGTGCTTCTCAGAAGCCAGCAGGGCGCAAGTGTCAAGCTGTACGTCAACACTGTCTCCAACAATGCGGGCACAGCAGTCGACGATGCAGAGTCTCTCTACATCGAGAGTGACATCACAATGACCAGTATCAACCTGAGCGTCAACCCTGACGATCCCACAACAGCTGAGATCAACTTCAATGTCATCAACCCCAAGAACGTACTCGGCAAAGCTCTTGTCTAGTATGTGATCGGGACATAGACGCACTAACCCCCGTTGACGGCGGGGGTTTTTTTTTTTTTTATGCAATACGTTATAGTTCTTATGTACTAGAGGTATTTATGGCCGGACGTTTGATCGACAAGCTAAAGAAAGCTGCCCGTCTAGACCCCGTAAAGAGAGAAGTAGAACTCGAATCTGGCGAAGTAATCGTCATGTGGGTCACGCCACTCACTGCCGCCGAACGCGAACGCGCTAAGAAGGACGCCCGCAGTGACGACCCCAACGCCTTTGCGCTCCAGCTACTACTACGCAAAGCCAAAGACGACAAAGGTACCCCACTGTTTAGCCCCGGCGACGTAGCCGACCTCAAGAACGCCGTCCGCGACAGCGACCTGCAAGCCCTAATGCTGGCAGTATTAGGAGGAGAAGAGGAAGAAGAAACTCTCGATATGAAAAGTTCTGACGACGGAGCTGAGTAAAGACAACTGGCTACTCCTCTGTATGGGAGTAGCCAAAGAACTGGGCTACAGCCTCCGCAAACTCCTCGAAGAAGTAACCGAAGAAGAACTCTTGCTCTGGAGCGCCTACTTCGGTCACCTCAACGACGAGCAAGACAAAGCCATGAAAAAATCCAAGAGTAAGCGCCGTTAGACTGCTGGAACGTAGTGTTGTAGGCAGTCTGTGGCGGAGTTTAATGCCGATATTAATCTAGACGTAAAGGCTAACCGTGCGCTAGCCAAAATTAATAGGGTAGATAAAGCACTAAACAAACTAGGGAAAGCCGCTGAAGTCAGTGTCAAAGTAAACGGTCTACAGGCAGCAGAAAAAGCAGCCGCCAGACTGTACGCGCAACTAGAAAAAATTGAGAGCGCCGCACTATCAAAACTACCTAGACAAGTACAGATACTTATTGGATACCTCAAAGCCGCCAACCAAACAGTTGGGGAGCTTGCTGGTCGTCTCGCAGTTGCCGCCACATTAACGGGAGACATAGCAGGTGTAAATCTCGCTCCACTAATAAAACAACTGAAGAACGCAAGCGCCTTACTACTTGAGATAGAAAAGGTACAAGTCAGGTTTATAAACAATTTAAATTTTAGCAACAAGCTAACAGGTTTTAATCCAAAAGGATTACTAGACGGTTTAGATAAAGTTAGAGTTCGCGTACTTAACACTCAAAAAGCTTTAGACGGATTAAACAAAGTAAGAGTTAGAACTGTCTTTACGGAAAAACTATTAGACGGGTTAGACCTAGTAAAGGTACGCATTATTGAGATAGGCCGACTGCTTCGTGGCACTTTTGGCGGCGCTGGTGGAACAGGAGGCCAGCTGCTTTTACCTGGAGCGGGTGGAACTGGCGGAGGTGCAGCTGGCATAGGCGGTGGAGGTG
>Ga0098051_1000492_pt1 | contig 15751 bp, 25 predicted proteins | sample 14BtaG_FD_77069 | JGI IMG/M metagenome (GOLD analysis project Ga0098051, IMG submission 77069) | Marine viral communities from the Subarctic Pacific Ocean - 14B_ETSP_OMZ_AT15311_CsCl metaG | ecosystem: Environmental > Aquatic > Marine > Oceanic | place: Pacific Ocean | collected 2015-01-18 | reverse complement strand
TCGCCCTGTACGCAGGCGATGGCATAAAGCTGATAACGTCTATGATAGCTGTCTGCAATCCCCATCATCTGACTCATGCTGTTGCGTCCGTTCGGCTCGATCAGTTCCTCGACCGTATCGGCAATCCACTGGCCGGAAGCCGGGTGCATCACCCGCGTCGTGATCGTTGCGACCTGGTGACCGTCACGCACGACGCCACCCGTCGATTGCACAAGCACTAGACCATGCTTGTTAAACACAGGCTTCACCGCGTCGATGGTGCTGACCAGATCGGCAAAGTCGCCGTATTGAGCGGTGCTGGTCTTCTTGGGGTGCTGCATCTCTGCCTGAGCCGCAAGCATGGCGGCGGCTATCTCGTTGATGTTCTCGCTTGTCTGCATCATTATCCTTTCGTGAAACGCTCGTCAATCACCTTGATGTCCTTCTTGGGCTTGCCAGTCTTGACATCATCGACCACCTCGACGATGAAGTGTTGGCCCCACTCGTCACCAAGCAACGCCTTGCACGCACCCGGCTTGAATGCGTTGGCTGACAGGGCATCGGCAAACGCACCGAAGTCGCCCTCGGCGTGGGTGATGGCAGCCTCACATAGCCGCTCCAGGTTGACGGGCTTTGTCTTCTTAGTGTTGCCGACGTAGTACCGCTTCTCTCCGATGGTCAACTCGCCGTTGGCGTTTATCCAGTCGATCATAGCCTCTTTGAATAGCTTATCAAGTTCACGGATGGCACGCTTGTAGGCGTCGATGGTATCAAGTGCCTCACACACCTTGGCTGCGTCGCTCTCGTCGTTGATGGCGAGGACGGTCTTATTGAGTTCCTTTAGTTCGGTCATAGCGTCCTTTGTTGCAGTGCTTTTACTGTCTATTGATGCTTATTTGTATTTCGGCCTTGCGCGGCTCGCAGAACATTCCGCAGTCGATTGTTAGGTCGTCGTGCTTACCTCTCTCCGGGTCCAGTTCGTCTAAATAGACCGACTTGCCCTCGCTTCGGATGATTGACACGCCAACCTCTCGTTCGATCTTTGCCATCTCTTCAAATCTGCATGGGAAGTCCCTTCTGATCTTATTCCAGTAACCCATACCGCCCTTTACGCATCCGAGGCAGTTGTTATGGTGGTATCCGAGATCATACATTGCGGGCCGCTTAATGCCTGCCGCTTCAATCGCTAGATGGCAGTCGTTCTTGTCAATGCCGCGATTGATCAGCACCCACTCGCAGTCTAGGTCTGGCGCGTTCTTCTCAAACCTCTCGGCCCGTCCAGCCTCGTCGGATGTATAACCAAGGACATGCACATCGTCGGGCTGTTGGTATGCGATGCGCACCCTCTGTTTGAGTCGTAAGGTGCAAGCTGCGCCAGCAACGCCGACGATGTACTTGCCCTGCCGGAACACGTCTGCTATGGTCTTGTACTTTGGACTGGACAACAACTTGATGGGCTGGCCGATCCACTTCTCAACATCACGGAGGAATCTGGCGTTGTCAGGGTGTTCGTCAGCGAGCAAGTCACAGTAAAGCACCTCAACGTCATAGATGTCGCTGTAATATTCGACGGCCACCTTAGCGGCTACGGCACTAGCCGCTCCGCAACTAAACCATACTAGCATTCTACACTTTTTCATCTTTGCCTGTCCTGTGTTGCCGCTCCCGGCCGAGCGAGGGAGTGGTCGCTGTCGTACAGACTATCCCGATACTTGCGGTATAGCCACCCAAACGCACCATGCAGTAGTTCCTGGTTGCGGGGGTCTGCCTTGAACCACGCATCGGCTAGGGCTTGCACGAAGCTGCCGCCCGTGTCTCGCATGTGGTGCAGCACGGCCACGTCACGCGGGGGCGATGATGTTACAACGTCGGGGAAGTCTGCGGGTTCGTCGTTCATGGCGTGTCCAATTCCAAGTTGTAGTATGTGACCATCACGCGGCCACCTTCGATTCTATTGCCCATCGCATCCACCACGAATACCTGCGGCGCGGACACGTTCACCCTCGCCATGCCTAACTCGGTAGCGTGGACATGCGAACCGTTTTCGTAGTCGATCAGGCCCGACATGATATGCTCAGTAGCGTCGATCGTCACCTCATCCTGTGCCAGTACGTCCACCATCCGCGTGATGGGCATACGGTCGCCCGGCGAGTACGTCTCCACTTCTTCAGTGTCAAGCTCCACCAGTGCGGCGGCGTCATCGGCCAGATGCTCTAGGAAGAACTCAGGGATGGCGAGGTCTTGCAGGATGTCGTCGGGGTCTTTCATTGGTTTCCTTTCGTTGGGTAGATTCTACCCCGGCCAGATAATCCCGTCAACCCCCTTGACAAAAAATTATCAGCCCGTACAATTAACCCATGACTAAACGAGGGCGACCCCCACTACCGGCAAAGGACAGACTCCGCAACCGCGTCGAAGTCCTTTTTACAGATGACCAGATGGCCCTTGTAAGCAAGGCTGCTAGGCTGAGGAACACCGACAAAGGCACCAGGCTGCGTGACCTTGCGGTGCGGGATGCTAACAGGACAATCAAACAGCACTCTTAAGGGCGGCAGCGTTTGCCAGCCCTGCCCCGGCGTTTTAGCTTCTTTGGGCGTCGGGCTTTTACCGGCCAGCCTGTAACGGGCTGGCTGGCTTTCACTGAAAGGACATCATGCACGACCTATCCCACCCCGAACAACTCCCTATCATTGCCCGTCACCTAGATGACCGCTTCCACATCCCGCGAAGCTGGGTAGAGGCTAAGGCTGTATCCGGCGAAACGCCCGACGTGTTCAGCGTGGTGGAGCGTGCGGGCAGTTGGTACGGCGGCGAGCATTACTTCGCAGGCAGCACCATCGTCAGCGAGTTTAAGTCGTCGGTGGCTGACCTACGGGCCGACGCAGCCAAGCCTTGGCGTGGCGGGCAGGTGCGATCCCTCGGCGACTGGCGGCTGTACTGGCTGAATAAGGCTGGCCCCGTCCGGCCTGAGCATGTAGACGAGGGGATAGGCTGGGGCGTGGTCATGTTCGACGACCACGACGCGGAGCTAGTCCGCACGCCGGAGATATTCCACCGAGTGAACACATGGGCGCAGACCGCCCTCATCGTGCGTTTAATGGGCAGGGATGCTTACATGGGCAAGGATGCCCGCAGGGGGCGTGGGCAGTCCGTCAAGGGCGGCAGCAAGTACGTCAGCGAGGCGGTCAAGCTATTGCAGCAGGGTCCGCTCACGGCGGGGCAGTTGCGGAAGCTGCTGGACTACCCACAGTCGGCGGCGAAGTTGTCGCAGGAGTTGATGCGGTCGGACAAGATACAGAACCCGCTGTATCCAGGCGGGAACTTTGAGATTACGGGTTGACGGCAGTCCCGATCAGGGGTATACTCTTGACAGCACCCAGTCAAGCCAACAATACAAGCTTGACGCACAACCTCTGCGAGCCTTTCTAACGACTGGGTGCTACTCGCGGGGGTTGTGCGTTTGGACTTTTACGATGCCAAGCAAAAAATTACCAGCGTTCCAGTTCTATCCAGGCGACTGGATGAAGGACATGGCTCTTAGGTCATGCTCGACTTTTGCTAGAGGTTTGCTAGTCGATTTGCTATGCATGTTGTTTGACTCTCAGCGTAGGGGTTGCTTGGTTTCCCCGTCCGGCAAGGCGATCGACCGCGACAAGATTATCAAACTGATTTCCTTCGGCGAGGACATGCAGGCGGTCGCAGATGCCTTCGATGAGCTTGTAGAAAACGACGTAATTAAAGTACACGCCGATGGTTACTACTACTCTGCCCGCATGGTACGCGATGAAGAAATCAGGCAAGAGCGTAGCAAAGCAGGTAGCAAAGGGGGTAGCAAAAAGCAAGCAAACAGGGTAGCAAACTCAAAGCAAATCCCTGAAGATGAAGATGAAGATGAAGATGAAGTAGAAGATGAAACTGTCTTTCCTGATTGTCTTAATACTGAAGGATTCAAAAAGTCATGGGCCGACTGGCACGCCTACCGTAGAGAATCAAAACTAAAGAAGTGGGCGGCGCGCACATGTAAGGCCCAACTAACCAAACTCGCCAAACTAGGAGAGCAAAATGCAACCGCAGCAATCGAACACAGTATCGCCAACGGCTATCAAGGAATCTTTGAACCGAGCGGAACAGGCTCAGGCGGCGGTGGAAGCTCGCCGCAAGCAAGAGCCGAAGTCCGCAGAGCCGACCAAGCTAAGCGAGGATACGCCGAAGACCAAGGGCTTATGCTCCCTTGACGCCGAGGCGTGGGAGGAACGCAGGCTAGCTGGGCTGGCGCGTGAACGGGAGATCGAAGAGCACCAGCGGATTAGCCGTGCCGGGATGCTTCTCGGCGAAAGCGGTCTGCCTGCACGACACCTGAAAGCGTTAGACGAAACCGACCAGTCTGGCCCGTGGGCCGCTGCGCTGGCTAAGGCTTGGGAGCATGTCGAGCAAGGTAATTGCGTGTTGCTGGCCGGGTCACGCGGCAGGGGCAAGACGCAGATTGCCACGGCTTGCGGGGTGCGAATGACCGAGAAGCCGAAGCCCGTATACTACACGAACGCCAGCCAACTCTACCGCGACTGCCGCGAAGGGATGCACCAGGGCAAGGAGACGCGGGTGCTTAACCGGTTCCGTAACGTCGCCCTGCTGATTATCGACGAGTGCCACGTCCGGGGGGAGACTGATTACGAGGATCGCACATTGACCGAGATTGTGAACGACCGATATGGAGCGGGCAAGCCGACTATCTTGATAACCAACCAGAACAAGGCTGATGCCAGCCAATCGCTAGGGGCGTCGATCGTGTCGCGTCTCCACGAAAGCGGATTAACCATTGAGACTAACTGGAAGTCTTTTAGAGGCCATGCGTAAAATGGCGAAACAGAAAGGTTTGATATGAATCCCCAATCGAAGCCCGATTATTCCCTATGGCCGAACCACTGGCCCAAGCCGTCATTTGAACAGATTTGCAGCGAGGTACTGCGGGCGATGGGCATACCATCACAGCCGCTTGGTTCCGTGATTGTCAAATCCACCATGCAGCACCGGCGTCCGGCTGACTTGGCTTTCGCGTCGGTCGTGATCGCTCGGCTTGCCAGCACGATACGCGGTATGAGCAGCCCGGAGGTTGCCCGCGCCTTGGGCATGAAGTCGCACGGCTACCTAACGGAGAAGCGTAACTGGTCGGTTCGGTTTATGGCGAGCGAGGAAGGCATCAACATGCACAACCGCCTCATGGTGTCGGTTGCAAGGTCGTGCGGAATTGATGGAGCGCCAATTATTCGCGGGGATCAGGCTGGCAAGTTTAACGCAACCCTCACCAACCACGCAGGAGGTGCAGTATGAACACCGAAGAAAACAAAACACGGCTAGAGTCGATCATCCTAGAGGTCAACACCCGCCAAGTCACCATGTACCCAGGCTACAAGCCGCGTGCTGATGAGCTTCTGGTGGCTGAGGTGGAGCGACTGAGGGAGGCTAACGCAGAGCAGGGTGAGCAGGTACGGGAGTTGGTGGATGCGGTGCTTGCCGCCTACAGCGGGGAGGCCAGTGACGGACGGGGATGCTTCACCGCTGACATTTGCTTCGACCAACTGGACAGAGCCAAAGCCCTCGCCGTTGAACTCAAGGAGCAACCCAATGACTGACGCAACATGCCCGCACTGCGCAGCCCCGTTCCGCCTCGGATCAGACCTACAAGCCGCTCGTGACAAGATCGCCGAGCAGCAGCACACCATCGACCACCTGCTAGACCTGATCGAAGACCTGGACCGCGCAGTGAGCGTCCGCCACAAGGACATCGACGACCTTGAGCAGATCGACGCCGCGATCCTTCGGCTGATCCAGGCCGGGGAAGCCGCCCAGCAAGCTGCGGAGGATGCGAGATGAGCGTCGTTGTGCGCAAGATTACACGGGCCGAAGCGATGCCTTGGATATTAGGCAAGCATTATGCCCACCGATCGCCTTCTATCAGCCACGCATTTGGCGCTTATCGTGGCGGTTCGATGTTGGGTGTTGTCACGTTTGGCACGCCGCCTAGCCCGCCCCTGCGAACGGGCGTCGCGGGCGATGCGTGGGCTGACCACGTTCTGGAATTAAACAGGCTGGTTTGTGATAGCGAGAAGAATGTCGCCAGCCGCTTGGTTGCAGGGGGCATTCGCGGGCTGCCCAAGCCAAGTATCGTGGTTTCGTATGCCGACACAGCCCAAGGGCATGTTGGGTATATATATCAGGCCACCAACTTTATCTACACCGGCCTGTCTGCCAAGCGATCCGACTGGAAGGTTAAGGGCATGGAGGGCTTGCACGGCATCACAATAGCCGACCAGTTCCGGGGGTGCGAAGGCGGGAGGGCGCAGAATATGCGTGAAGCATACGGCGAAGACTTCTACAGTGAATCTCGACCACGCAAGCATCGCTACATTTACATACACGCAAGCCGCAGGGATCGGCGCAGGATAATGGTCGATCTAAAATACACAGTACAATCGTACCCCAAGGGCGAGTCATCACGTTACGATGCGAGCCAAGAGATACAGACGCAAGGAAGAATGTTCTAATGACCACCACCCCCTACACCCACGGCATCGCACGCCTCACCGACAAGGGGGTGGAGTGGTATCCCTTCGGCTACCTCTACCCCCGCATGGCTAAACCCCACGTCTGCTTCACCAGCAACTGCCCCCGCCTACGCGAGATCGCCGCCGAGCTTGGCCCTGACTGGCAGGTGCGGCAGGCTACCAAGGCCGAGCGGCATAACGTCAGGATTGCCGAGGTAGGCGAGCCGGGGTATGGTGAGCCGGTGTCGATTAAAACGAAAGGTACTAACGATGAGCGATAACGAATGGATGGCAGGACTGCCCGAACCCGACTACATCAGCGACGATGGCAGTGTGGTGCTGTACTGCGGGGATTGCATGGACGTGCTGCCGAAGCTGCCGGATGGGGCGGTGGATGCGGTGGTGACTGATCCGCCGTATGGGATCAAAGCGGCGAACGGCTTTGGCGTTGCGAAGTCAGCGCCTGTTAAGAAATACGAGGGAAGTTGGGATGACTCGCCTTGCAGTCCCGATACGATTGACGAGATGCGGCGAGCTTCTCGCCACCAGATCATATTTGGGGGCAACTATTTTGACCTCCCCCCATCCAGGTGTTGGCTGATATGGGATAAGGTAAATGGTAAAAACCCACTAGCGGACTGCGAGATGGCGTGGACCAATTTAGACGCTGCGGTGAGGCTGATCAGGCATAGGTGGCATGGCATGTTGCGTGACGGCAATGACGGTGAGAGGGTACACCCCACGCAGAAGCCCACAGATGTTATGTCGTGGTGTATGGGGAAGTTGCCCCCCACCAACACCATCCTCGACCCCTTCATGGGCAGCGGCACCACCGGCGTCGCCTGCGTCAAGACTGGCCGCAAGTTCATCGGCATAGAGTTAAGCCGCGACTACTTTGATATAGCAGTCAAGCGCATCGAGGACGCCTTCGCCGACCAAGGGCTGTTCACAGGCAAGGTGCGTGGCGAGAAGCAGACAGACCTATTCATCGAAGAGCAAGGAACCCCATGACCATCCAGCTAACCCTACCCTGGCCCCCGTCCGTCAATGCTATGTGGCGTGCCATCCCTCGCGGCAAGTGTTGCACAAGCATCTTGAGCAAGAAGGGCCGGGACTACCGCGAGTCCGCCCTGATCGCCATAGCCGCCCACAACCTCACGCTGCGGCAACTGGATGGCAGGCTGCAAGTGTCGCTGGACCTGCACCCGCCCACGCTGCGTAAGTATGACGCCGACAACTATTGCAAGGCTATATTCGACTCCCTGACGCACGGCGGGGTCTGGCTGGATGATGAGCAGGTGGACTCCCTGCACGTCCTCAAATGCCCCAAGGATGCCGATAATCCCCGCGTGGTGGTGACGATAACCGAGCTAGAGAAAAACTGACAAACTCGACTAAATGCCCGTACAATAATAGACGATGATGGTAACATACTAACTCACCGGGCCACACGGCCCACAACGAAAGGACTGCTATGAGAAACGAAGACGACGCACTGGCTCACCTGATGGATGACATCAATAACCACGGCAAGGACAAGCGAACCGGCGTGGGCGTACCATTCCTGCTGTTCGGCGCGATGTTCTGCCTAGCGGTGTTCATCTTGATGACGGCGAGCGGCTGCAACACCGTCGCTGGCATGGCCGCAGACGTTGAAGCTGCCGCCCGTGGCACGCAGGACTACCTTGCTGACGGGCTGGAGCCTCGGCCACAGCGATAACCACCCGACGAAAGGAACAACATGAAACACCGCCACCTCATCCTCGCCTTCATCACCCTCATCGTGCCGCCTAGCTTTGGTATCCAAGCTGGTGAGATCGACCACGACGCCATCTGGCATGCCATCTGCCAAGTGGAGTCCAGCGGAAACCCCGACGCCCACAACCCCGGAGAAGATGCACGCGGCATCGCACAGATCAGGGCTATCATGGTGGAGGATGTCAACCGAATCGTGGGCAGCGACAAGTACACCCACGACGATGCGTGGTGTGCTGAGAAGTCCCGCGAGATGTTCGACATCTACAACCGCCACTACCACCCCAAGGGTGATTACGAGCGGATTGCCCGGTGCTGGCAGGGCGGGCCGAAGGGCCATCTGCGAGAGTCGGAAGTGAACGACGCTTACTGGGCCAAGGTACAAAAAGAACTTGAACGGTAATGCCAGTTAGAGTACAATGTAATAGCGATACGCTCTCCCTTAGAGCAATAACAACCCCACCGCAAGGTACGTCTTTGAGCGTATCGCAGCCTTGTGGTGGGGGTTTAAGGGCTACTATGGAAACCGAAGTATGGAAAGATGTGAAGGGCTACGAGGGGTACTACCAAGTCTCTAGTCATGGCCGGGTGCGTTCCTTGGATCGCCACGTCAGGCGATGCAGCGAGACCACTCGATTCGCTGCGGGACGGATTATGAGGCAGTTCCGCAACAAGCCAAAGGGCGGATACCACACGGTCAATCTTAGGCGTGAAGGTGGATGCAAGACGCACTACGTACACCGCATGGTCTGCGAGTCGTTTCACGGACCATGCCCGGAAGGGATGGAAGCATCGCACGCTGATGATATTCGACACCACAACTACCCAGGCAATCTGTCGTGGCAGACCCATGCCGAGAATATCAGGGTGAGGGGAATAAATGGTGGCGACACACACGGCGAGTCTAATGGTTGTAGTAAGCTAACGCGGCCATGCGTACATATTATAATTGCCATGTGCAACTCTGGAAACTACCGGCATAGGGAAATTGCGGCTATGTTCAATGTGAAGCGAGAGGCTATTAGCAAGATCGCTCGCGGCGTTCGATGGAAGCATATCCCCAGGCCAGTGGGCATCCCAAGTTAAATGGTGGGCCAAAGGGTCACAAGAAGCAGGCGACGGTCGCATACTGGAACAAAGTACGAAAGGAACTAGACAATGGCTAAGAAGAAAAACTCCAACATTATTGAGCGTGTCGGATTTATAAACCACGGAACCTACAGGGGTGAGTTGACTATTGACTGGTCAGAGGGGTGGTGCAACCTGTATGAGTTCGACGGCAATAATGTTGACGCTCAGACGCTTCGTGATTACGCCGAGATGTTTGAACGTGCGGCAGACCTGCTGGAGGAGTAGCACCACCTCGACCAATAACCACACGACCGTAGAACGGTCAGGAAAGGAACTAGAGCGATGAGCAAACTTACCACGTCAGCAAAGAGATACCCACTTTCCCCAAACCCCATCTTCTGGAGTTACCAAGGAGAAGCACACTTGCGAGGGTTTGGCATGGTGTTCATTCGCCTTGCAGGGTGCAGCGTCGGGTGCGATGAGTGCGACACCGACTATAGCACTGCTGGATCAGACACGGCGGAAGGCATCGCCGAGCGGACGCTTGCTGCGTTTCCTCGCGTGCGAGACAAGTGGGTGTGGGTCACAGGCGGCGAACCGTGCGACCACGACCTCAAGCCGCTGCTCGCTGAACTATCCAAGCGAGGCATCAGCACTTGCATTGCGACTAGCGGCAAGCACCGGCACATCCCCCCGTGCGACTGGTTGAGCGTATCATACCACGGCGGCTACCCACTCAAGCAAGCCTATGGCAGCGAGATCAAGATCATCCCAGGGCTTAACGGGCTGGACCCGTGGCAGTTTATCAAGGACTACCCCGACGACCAGACGGACTTTATGTACCGCTATGTGCAGCCGCTATGGGTTGACGGGGCCGAGTGCGAGCAGTCGAAACAGACCTGCCTCGACTTTGTAAAAGACAATCCAAACTGGTCGCTGTCTCGTCAAGATCACAAGTTCTGGGGTATAGCATGAAACCACTCATCCTATTAAGCGGCGGCTTGGACTCTGCGGTATGCCTGTGGATGATGCGCACGCGATTCCCAGTCACTGTGACCGTTGACTACGGCCAACCGCACATCCGCGAAATCTACGCTGCGGCCCGGCTCGCAGAGGCGTGCAACGTCAAAAATATCAGGCTAACTCTGGACAGCGTGTACCGTGGATGCAAAGACGGATTGTTTAGCGGCCAAGATAAAGTGGCAGCGTCAACCGTTGTGCCGCTGCGAAACATGCTGCTCATCACCGCATCCGCAGCAGTTGCCGAGGCTCAGGGGTGCGACACCGTGGTTGTCGGATCGAACGCCGATGACTTCGTTGACTATCCCGACTGTCGAAAGAGTTTTATAGACTCGATCAACGCGACCCTGCAAGCGTCAGGCTCGCCAGTCACCGTGATGGCTCCACTCCTGCGAATGACTAAGCGCGGCGTCGTGGACAAGGCGAAGCAGCTTGGCGTGCCTATTGAGGCGACACTTTCGTGTTATAGAGGCGACGGCTGCGGTGAGTGTGCAGCGTGTAAGTTGCGGGAGGCGTCACTGTGAAGGTGTACCTAGCAAGCCCAAACACACAGCAGCAGGCCGAGCATGTGTGCGACATGCCCGTGTTACTATCGTTCGCCATCTATAGCCCTTGGCTAGACAAGTACCAGCAGTCGTTCGGGCGCATCCTGATCGACTCCGGGGCGTACAGCGAGATGAATAGCGGCAAGAAGGTGGATGTCGCTGAGTATACGGAATGGGCAAAGCGGTGGGAGGGCCATGCTGATGCTTTCGCCGGTCTAGATGACATCAGCGGCGACTGGCGGCGATCGATGGAAAACTACAAGCATGGCGGGTTCCCGACATACCATGACACTGACCCGACCGAACTGCTTGATGAGTTAATCCCGATGGCTAGAGAGCGAGGCGGGTGGATTGGACTCGGCATCAAGCCCCCCCGCGAGGGTAAAGAGAGATGGCTGAGAGACACATGCGACCGCATCCCATCAGACCTGCATGTGCATGGGTGGGCCTTGCGCGCGTATACAAAGGTGCGTCGGCTCGACTCGGTGGACTCAACTAACTGGTGGCGAGATGCGATGATGTATCGCAGGGACTTGCCTTTTTTGACTTATGGCGAGTGCTTAGGTATTGTTGTCAAGCGATACCAGCGATGGGATCGCAAGATCATAGACGACGATCAGGGCGGGTTATTCTGCTCGACCAATAACCACACGACCGTATAACGGTCAGGAAAGGAATCAAGATGACTGATAGACCGACCGACATTGAGCTAATTAGAGAGGGCCACGCTGACGGCGATCGTGTGGTCGCCATGCACGTCGCGTGGGGAGCCGTCACCGAGCTTGAGGCCGAACTTGCCGAGTTGCGGTCACGGGTCGAGGCTTATGAGGACGCGATTATTGAGGGCGACCGCATGCTAGAACACCGCGAGGCAATGTTCCTAGCCGTTAGAGGTGAACATCACGAACAGTAGCCCGCATACGGGCCAGGATCGTAGCCAATAAAATACCCAGCACGGGGTTGACACACCCTAACGGATGCCGTATAATGTTACCGTGACCGTATTCAAATCCATTCCGAGCCTTTCGATCAGCACCCGTTTATGCGGTCACACTCAAGAGCGGGTGCTGTTCTACGTACTAGGCACGGGACCGGGTTTATTTGCGGTTCAGCTCCCCGGACACCGAAAGCACCAGCACCTATCAAGGGCCACGACGACTTTGGATGATGCGCTGTACCCGCCAGCGTTGGCCCGTCCCCATAGTTTGATGCATCGCTGATACCAAATCCGGGCAACGTCCACCCTGACGACCCGGTATCCGAGCAGGCGATGGAATTACTAGGGAGCCTTAAAGTCAGCGAGCAGTAAGCTCGGATGATAAAGGGGCGGGGTGCATACCAACAGAGGACTACCATGATTGAACTACACCACGGAGACTGCCTGGAAGTGATGCCTACGCTTGAGGCTGGCAGCATTGACCTGACAGTCACATCTCCACCATACGACAACCTGCGGACGTACAACGACTCGCTGGAATGGGGCGAGCATGTGTGGAAACCGGTTATGGAGAACCTGTACCGGCTGACGAAGGAGGGCGGCGTCGTGGTTTGGATCGTTGGGGACGCGACGATTAAGGGCAGCGAGACTGGTACGTCGTTTAGGCAGGCGCTGTATGCGATGGAGTGTGGGTTCAGGTTGCATGATACGATGATTTATCAGAAACCGGCAGTTCCCTATGACCCTAAGTGCAATCGCTACTGGCAAGAGTTTGAGTATATGTTTGTGTTCAGTAGGGGTAAGCCTACATGCAACTACATCATGGAGCCATGCAAGGGCGCAGGAAAAAGAAAAGCGGGCGACTACGGCCAAAAACGGCATGACGGAACGGCCAGAACAGATCGGCACGACGAGACTCGGCTCATCAAAAGCCATAAGGTGAAAAGTAATATATGGTTCTATACTGCCGGTAGGCGAGAGAAGGGCCACCCCGCGCAATTCCCCGAATCCCTCGCCCGCGACCACATCATCAGTTGGAGCAACCCCGGCGACACCGTGTTCGACCCATTTATCGGCTCAGGCACCACCGGCAAGATGGCGATTGAGCAGGGCCGCAAATTCATCGGCATCGAGAAGGATGCGGAGTACTTTGAGATAGCGAAGAAACGAATAGAGGGCGACGGGCTGTTTGCAAAATAACCACCCATCCCCCCTTGACACGCCCTAACACTTCCCGTATAATACACCCTTGACCTGCGCCCAAGGTGCAACTAGACCGGAGCCGGACATGCCTAAATACACCCTGATCGCCCTAGCCGCCGCATTTGCCATCTTCGGTACTGCTTGCAATATAATTGACGGGCGGGACGTTCTTACCGTACCCAATACTGATCCCATCGAAGGCATGATTGCCGAGACTGGTGGGGATCGACTCACCATTAACCAGGCCAAGCGTGAGCTAGAAGTCGTTATCGACGCGACTGGCAAGTGGGTTGAATACAGAAGCGAGGACATCGCCAAGCGAGAGCAATGGGTGTCCTTTGCCGAGGGGTTGTCGGCATCTTCGACAGACTGGGCATTGGGCGAGGTCGGCAAGCTGGCTGGCCCTTTCATGCCGCTGCTCACCCTGCTCGGCGGGTACAGCATCAAGCGGCGTAAGGACGCCTCGCCGGATCAGGTGGCGAAGGAGAAGCAGGACAGCTACAACGCCGGTTTGCACGCGGGCAAGATGCTGGCTGTAGCCGTAACCGACAACTAACCCCGGATCACGGATCACCATGACGAACCACGCCATAGCCATCATCGCTGACAGGGTAACGCCTTGGGTAGCATCCCTCACCACATCAACAGCAGCAGCAGTCACAGGGGCCGATGTCACCCCGCTGCCAAACTGGGTGGACGCCAGTATCCTCGGTGGCGTTGTGCTCGTCCTGGGCTACACCACCCGGCACCTGTTCGGCAAGTGGGACGAATCACGACAGAGGCACATGGAGTTTCTGGAGAAGGAACTAGAGCGAACCCGCGAGGAGTTGCGGAGGGCTAATGATCGTGAAGACTAATCACTTTGTGGATCATCTGATTATCGCTGGCTTGGCCATCGCAGTGGTGGCGGTGTCCATGCTGTGGACTTCGGCAAGGCGTCACGCCAACGAATGGGCCTTAACTCATGCGGACTATAAACGCCCGCTCGTCATCGAGAGCGACACGTTGCCCATTGTATTTTTAGACACGGAAGGCGTCATTGTTGACCTAAGCCCCGCCGCCGAGCGGATGCTTGGATGGCAGGACGCGGTGGGCCATTCCGCATCGACGCTCATGCCGCCCGCTGGTGGCGATAAGCACCAGTCGGCACTGGACCGCTCGCGTATGCTGCCCGGCGACTCTCGACTAGTCCGCTGTGAAGTGCCAATCCACGGGGAGTTAGCTAAGATATTCCTGCTGATTATTGCCTATACAGTGGATGACTTCTCCGGCTACGCAGCCATCCTTTGGCGGCCCGAACAACTGCACGCACAGGATTTTTGGGAATGACCACCCCCGGCCAACAACTCGACGCCAACACCGACGCCATCGCCTTGCTACAGGCGAAGGTGCAGTCGTTGGCTGAGCAGGTGTCGGCTCACGGCTTCCTTATCGAGCAGAACATAGCAGACATCTCCGACGTTGAGCAACGGCTTGATGAGTTGGAGGTTGGCGAGGTGCTGCCCCCCATCAACCCCGAACCCCCCACCGGCAATCGGATCGTTCCAGGCCCCGGCTGGGACGGCCCCACCCCCACGCCCGCAGCCTATGGCGGCGTGACCGAACGGGCTATTGCTCACTGGAACGTGGTGCCGGAGCAGACGGTTGGCGACGGCTTCACGGTCGGCGTGCTGGCCCACCACCTCGACGGTATCGACCGGGTGGAGATCAGTATCAACGGCGGTCGGTGGGTGAAGGCGGTCAAGGGATTCAACCCCCGCACGCTATGCGATGAATACTACGCAAGCATCGACATCAGCAGCTTCATCGGCGACCGCCTGCAACTGCGGGCCATTGCCTACCCCGTCAAGGGCCAGCCCTTTGTAGTTAAGCCGCTCGGCACGGAGTATGAGAATCAAGACCTGACTCTCTACACCCGCGAGATGGGCAGTGTCATTAAGCTGCCTGCCGGTGAACACAACCTCGACATCGTGAGCCTGCCTAAAGAGGGCTGGCTTACTATCGAGCCAGAGGACGGCGTAGCCCGCGAGCGTGTCATCCTCGTCGGCGAGCATCGCGGCTGGAGCCGTGGCCGTCTACGCCTACGCAACATCACTCAGCGTCTGCCGTGGGGCAACGCGGGGATGCAGGGCAAGTACCGCCTCAACGACGATAACAAGCAGGTGGGCAACCACGTCTGGTATGACGGGTGCGTCGTGCGTGGTGCTGACCTCGGCAGCGAGCCGAAGCAGGTCAGTTCGTGGATCGCTCACCAGTGGGAAACCGCGACGTACACCGACTGCGAACTTGGCCACATCAGCAAGGTGTTCTTTAGCACTCGCAGCACAAAGCTCTTTGCCCGCAACCTGTTCATCCACGATGTCTATGAGGATGTGTTCAACGCCGCTGGCGTGCATGTCGGCATCGAGATTAAAGATGTAGACCGCCAGCCCATCATCGACGCATGGGGCTTAACTAGCTCTAGCGACTACCCCCACCCCGACCTGTGGCAGTACAAGTCGTGGTCCAACAGTGTCGTGCAGGACGTGCTGGCGACTGAGAACATCAACGCCCAGGGCTTCTTCATCCAGAGTACGCGGGTGAAGGACGTGGCGGTGTCGAACGTCAGCATCGAAACCGTATCGCCATGGCGTGTCTTCCACCCGCAAGTACCGATTGATAACTGGCTGATCGAGGAAAGCGTCCTCGGCGGCGGCGTG
>Ga0098051_1000491_pt1 | contig 15754 bp, 20 predicted proteins | sample 14BtaG_FD_77069 | JGI IMG/M metagenome (GOLD analysis project Ga0098051, IMG submission 77069) | Marine viral communities from the Subarctic Pacific Ocean - 14B_ETSP_OMZ_AT15311_CsCl metaG | ecosystem: Environmental > Aquatic > Marine > Oceanic | place: Pacific Ocean | collected 2015-01-18 | reverse complement strand
TCAAAGCATTTGATGAAGCTATGTTTATCCTACTGTGTGGTACTGGTGTTGGCTTCTCTGTTGAACGTCAGTCAGTTACTAAGCTACCAGAAGTACCTGAGCTTTTGTATGAAAGTGAAACTACTGTCGTAGTTAAAGATAGTAAAGAAGGTTGGGCTAAATCACTACGTCAAATGATTGCATTGCTTTATAGTGGTGAGATACCAAGATGGGATGTGTCTAAGGTACGACCTGCAGGTGCAAAGCTAAAGACATTTGGAGGTAGAGCATCAGGCCCAATGCCTTTGATTGATTTATTCAACTTCGTTATTAAGACATTCAAAGATGCTAAAGGACGTAAGCTATCATCACTAGAATGTCACGACATCATGTGTAAGATTGGTGAGGTAGTTGTAGTTGGTGGTGTACGTAGATCAGCTATGATCTCTCTATCTAATCTATCTGATGATCGTATGAGACACGCTAAATCAGGCTCATGGTGGGACAACGACCCTCAACGTGCCTTGGCTAACAACTCTGTGTCATACACTGAGAAGCCTGACAGTTTATCTTTCATGCGTGAGTGGATGGCGTTAGTTGAGTCAGGCTCAGGTGAACGTGGTATCTTCAACAGACAAGCATCTAAGAAACAAGCAGCTAAGAATGGTAGACGTGATCCTAACTATGAGTTCGGGACGAATCCTTGCAGTGAGATAATATTACGCCCGAACCAGTTCTGCAATTTAACAGAGGTAGTTGTAAGAGCTAATGATACTACAGAAGACTTAGAACGTAAGGTACGTATAGCTACTATCTTAGGTACAATACAATCATCATTCACTAAGTTTCCATACTTACGTAAGTCATGGCAAACTAATACAGAAGAAGAAAGATTACTTGGTGTGTCTATGACAGGTATTATGGACAACCCATTAACCACAAAAGCTAACAAAGGATTGGAGAAAACTCTTGAACACCTCAAACAAATCGCCGTTGCTACTAATGCTAAGTGGGCTGAACGCCTTGATATCCCTGTCAGTACTGCTATCAGCTGTGTTAAACCAAGCGGTACTGTCAGCCAACTGGTTGACTCTAGCAGTGGCATACACGCTCGTCACTCAGCCTATTATATTCGCACTGTACGTGGAGACAACAAAGACCCGTTGACACAGTTCATGATTGATCAAGGTATACCTAACGAGCCAGATGTAATGAAGCCTGATCAGACTACTGTGTTTAGCTTCCCTATGAAAGCTCCACAAGGTGCAACAGTTACTTCTGACATGTCTGCTATAGAACAGCTAGAGATGTGGTTAGCCTATCAGAGATCATGGTGTGAACACAAACCATCTGTTACGATTAACGTAAAGAATAACGAGTGGTTTGAGGTAGGTGCATTTGTGTACAAACATTTTGATGAAATGTCAGGTGTATCATTCTTACCATTTAATGAACACACGTATCAGCAAGCACCTTACCAAGATGTAGAAGAGAAGACATACCTAGAGTTACTAGGGTCTATGCCTTCATCTATTGATTGGAGTGAACTATCTGAGTACGAACAAGAAGACAACACAGCAGGTAGCCAAACACTAGCATGTTCTGGAGATAGCTGTGAGATTGTTGACTTAGTATAATGTTTGTGGTAATATCCAGAGACAATTGTAGCTTTTGTAATATGTCAAAAGATTTAATATATCTTTACAATCAAAATTACAGAGAGTATAATGTGGAATCAGGCAGTTCAAAATGGATACTGTCTTTATTAAAAAAGGCAGGGTACAAAACTGTACCGCAAATATATGCTCCCGACGGCTCATACATCGGGGGTTATGAATCACTACTAACCTATATGAAGGAGAATCACAATGGCTAAAGTAACGATAGATGAGGTTGAATATGAATCAGATGATTTTACAGATACTCAGAAGAATCTTTTACAAGAGATCACAATCAATAATAATATCCAATCACAAAAGAACTACGAGATACACTGTCTCAAGTTCACTAATGAAACACTGGTGGCTAAACTAAAGGAAGAGTTAGACGCACCAGAGACTGAAGAACCTAAGAAGGAATAACATAGGATAATCCTTATGATTAAACGTACAAGAGAATCACGTGGTCTGGGTAAGTATGACGCACCGCTAAAGCTACAACATCAAATGGGATACAGTAGTTTTAAACGTGGTAGTACCAAGAACCCATTCAGTGAAGATACTATGCAGTATCGTGAGTGGAATAGAGGGTATAGTAAAGCCTTCTATGACAATTTAAAACGGGTAACTACCAATGAACTTAGAACAAGAAGCAGAGCAATTTATGAAGGAGAAGTACAACATGGTAGAGTTTAACGTGTACCAAACTACCGCATCTGATACTGCTATATATGACGATCAGTACAAAATCTTATACCCTGCTCTTGGTTTAGCAGGTGAAGCAGGTGAGATTGCAAATAAAGTGAAGAAACTAATACGTGACGGACCAGTTAACAGGCCACCAGATTGGCGTGAACAAATATCTGATGAACTAGGAGATGTTCTGTGGTATTGTGCTGCACTAGCTACTGATCTTAATCTGACATTAGGTAAGGTTGCAGGTGATAACATAAACAAACTCGCTGCACGTAAAGAAGCTGGCACTATAGGTGGTAGCGGAGACAAACGATAGACAAAAAAGAAGGGGCTTAATTGCCCCTTTTTCTTATTAATTGTTTTAAATATTACTTTAAACTTTTACCTATTGCTACTAGCGCACCAATATCGTCTTCATCAGTGAGAGATGCAATGTGACCTTCTTCTTTAAAGAACTCAGACATTGCAAATCTTCGTTGGCTAGGTGTTAACCTTCGTAGTTTCTCCATAAATACAGTTTTAATTTCTGTATCTTCTGACATCTCTACACTAACTGTTGCTTTTGCCTTACTAATATCTGTTTTTAATACAGGTACTAAATAGTTATTTACGTACTGATCTTCTGTATATTTAGTTTTAGATGGATCATCTTTGTCTAAAGACTTATATTCTTTACGTAAATCTTTTTCTATTTCTGTTGCATTCTCAACTAACAAAGGCAAAAAGTCTTTGAGCATTCTATTTTCTGCTCTACGTATAGAAGGTACACGTGACCTACTGCCTACTTTAAACTCAGTAAATCCTTTTTCTGTGAGGTACTCACCGTATTCTTCATTCTTAGTAAACTTAGTTATACCTAACCCTAAACTACCAAACAGACCTGTCCTTTCTTTATCATCAGAAAAAACAAACTCCCTTTCTCTATCAACAAACTCTTTACTTGGAGTAAACAAAGTACTAACCCCACGTTGTGCAAAAGTTCTTTTAATACCACCCAATACAGTGGGGCTTTCATCTGTAGCACTGTCTATATAAGTAGAGGGACGTAAGCCTGTAGCCCTTTGCAGCTCAACAACTTGTGTTAGTGGTATAGCCCAAGTGGTTAAATAGTCACCTATCAATCTACCTAAAGCTTTACTTTTTCTTTCATTACCTATTAAGTCGTCTTTACCACTAAGTATTTTTGAAATTTCATCTATAAAAATATTAGATGCACCTGTTCTTGCTGAAGCTCCTACAAAAGTTTCCATAGCTTCTTTAGGATCAAACCAATCATCAAAAGTACCTCTACCAGTTTCTTTGGGTTTACCCATTAATGAACTAACAGCATTACCTACCTTAGCTTGGGGTAAATATTTCTGTACGTCAGGATCAAGTCTCTTTACAGCTTCTGCCATCCATAAAAATTGTCTCATAGGATATTGTGCTGTTACATCTATAACGTTACCCTCATCAGCATTGATCTGTTTGTAGTCTTTTGGTGCATCGCCTGATATACGATATTGATATGCGGCGGTAAATCCCAATAAACCACTTATATTACGTGATATATTTTGTCTATCTTTAGCATCTAACGGACCTTTTTTACCTGTAAATATACGTTTAAGGGCAGGGTTAAATGCACCTGCAGAATACTGACCCATCAACTCTATAGAGTTAAACATGAATCGTGGAAATGGTGTAGTGAATGCCGTTAAACCATTTCGTGTTAAGAAATTAGAAACTTCATTAAACAATGGCACATCAGGTGCTTTAGCGTAGGTAACATCTAAAGCTCTACGTGTACTATCTTCTATAAGTTGTGCGAATGGTGCAGCTCCTTTGGGTCTGTACTTAGTAGAGTTAGACATTAACTCATTCAAGTCACCTTTCTTTAGAACATCCATTAGTTCTACATTATAGTCTCTTAATACTAGGCGTTCAAGCTCACCCATAAATACACCACGGCGAATAACAAACTCCTGTATTCTGTTAGGTACATTCAACATATTAACTACGTCTTCACCCTTACTTAGTATAGCGTCTGTAGCACCACCCTTACCTCTACCCGTGGCTGTTTGATACTCGTTTATATTATCAAATAGTGCAGTAAACTGTTTACTAAACTCAGGTCTGTCTAGTAAATAATCTGTTATTTCTTTTGCTTGTAAAGGGTTAGCGTACATCCTCTGTAAAGCTCTTGTACTACCCTTCCAATTAGAAGGTGATACAAAAGTTTTAGCTCCTGTAGCTAGTGCCTTTGCGCTTGATATTAATTTACCATTACCTTCTACGTCTGCGAACTCTTCTGACATCTTTAATAATGTAGTATCAAAAATATTTTCTAAGGCTTCCATAGGAGTTCTTATCATAGCAGATTGAAAGTTACGTGCCGCAGTTTTTACCATAGAAACCATAGTACCACGTCGCATGTTTTCAATCCTACGCCATGCTTTTAGTACTTCACCTTGTCCTTTTTCAATCATACGTTCTTGTGCATTTGATATTTCATCTAAAGAACCTGCACGTCTTATCTGAGATAACTTGTTTAGTATTTTACCAGCTTCAGAACCAGAACCTACAACTGTTAGAACATAATCGTCAAAACTCAGGCCATACTTAGCTAGAGAATCTGCAAGTTCTTGGCTATCTATTAACTTATTATCAACAGTTAATCTAAATAAACTGTCTATTATACTTTCACCTTTTTTAAACTCATCAGGGTGTGCTTTTTTAAAGTCAGAAGCAAGTGCTACAACAGCATCAAATTTTTCTGGTATAAGTAGGGGGCTAACTAAATCATCTACCTCGTCTGTTATACCACTATATGCTTGTGTCTCACTTATACCTGTCTCTCTATATAAAGCATCTTTTTCACGTTGCTTACGTAACTGTTCTTTTTTAGATATTGCCCCAGCACCACCAGAGTTTTCAATAGCCGCATATCTTTCAGCTATAGATGTTTGTAGTTCAACTACATCTTGAGAAACTTCTCTACCTGCAGTACGTGCTAGTCCGCCATCTATTACTTTACTACCTTCTTTGCCTGTAGATATAACCTTACCAGTAGAATCCTCAAACTCTTTTATTAACTGTTGTGATAGTGATTTATTATCTTGTGCTATCTTCTTTGCTATTGCTCGTTTAGCTTGTATAGCAGCGTCATCAGCCTCAAGGATAGCTTCCATTTGTTTACTAACACCACGATCACTAATAAACTTTTTGCCTTTACGAACTACAGCACCTGTACCTAATGCAGATGCCCCTAGCTCTAATATGTTTATACCTGCTAATTTAGCGGCCTCGCCCCAATCGCCCCTCTCCCAAGCAGCTTTAGACTCTCTGTAGTTCTCAGGCACATCCAGCAAACCCATTGCCGCACCAAGAAATGGTGTGAACTCAGCACCATTTATAATAGCATTAATATCTGTTGCACCCATGCCTATGTCTAGCATAGAATCTGCAAGTTTAGCACGTAGAGCATTATCACCATCTAATATTTGGTTTACTGAGTTTACAGCATCTCTAAAGTGTTGACCACGTGTCTCTGCTAATGTGCTTGTAAGCTCTGTACCTTGTGGCTTAGGCATTGTCAGTGCTGTTTGTGTCCCGTACTTCTCATCATATGCTTGTGCATTTGCAAATCGTATATTATAATTATCTATCTGTGCTTGTGCATCTTTCATAGCATCATCTTGGTATGCTTGTGCATCACCCAAACCGTCTTCTATTTGTGCGGATAAACGTGGGTCAAGTTCATCTGATATTTGTCCATCACTAGTTTCTACAGTACTAGCATCCATAGTCCTGTAATAGTCTTCACTTTCAAGTACTGGCAATACACCGAATACATCATCTTCTTCTTCTTGCTCAGGTAACTCTGGTAAATCACCAAAAGAATCTTCACTATCTGGCTCTTCAAAATCTAATGTAAGTTCATCTGCGCTAGGTAGCGGTGGTAACTCACCAAAAATGTTATCTTCTTCTTCCATTTAGTGTGTCCTTTTAAGGTCTTGCTGCATCAGAAGTATAATTAGGCAACCAATCAGCTAGCCTGTAGCTTTTTTCTATTCCAATATCTGTATAATTTGTACCTATATAAGTACCTGTAGCATACATTTCACCACCGTTAACTGGTAGCTTAACTATATAGGTATCTCCTACACCTATATTACCTAGCCCTACTTCTTTTTGTAGTTCTTCTTTGTTTTCAAAAACCTTATTGGATTTAACTTTTTTGTAGTTTGCTTTTGCATAAGCGTCAAGTGCGTTAAGAGCGTTATTTGTCATAGATTTTATTTCATTGTATAAAACTTCTTCTTGTCCTACTAAATTATTTTGTGTTTTTAAACTTAAACTAGCATCTAACTCTGCTAAGGAAAGTCTATTAGAACCTCTATAGTCACCCATTAACTTTCCACCTTCGCCTACTGTAAGCTCTCTATTATTACGAGCAAGTTCACGCATACCATTTATTAATTTAAACCTATCTGTGTTTGTGTAAAAATTTACAGGGTTTGTATCTTCTGGTTTACGTTTAGCATTCTCTAACTTAGAGGCTTGTGCAAAAAATTGTTTTTCTTTTTCATCTACAATAGCAATTTTATCAGGGTCAGTACCTGCATCAATACGTTCTTGTAATAAAGAAACTTGGAATGCCGCTATAGTTTTAAACTCTTTAGTCGGCTCAATAGTCTTAAACCTACTTACAAAAGTATCCCCATCCATACCTTCTGGTACACCTGATACTTTAGACACATCCCCAATACTTGTTGTACCTGCTGTATCCATACTAGAAATATCGTTGTTAGGCATAGTATACATAGTAGAAGGATCAAATCCTTTTTCAGTATAGTGCTCTGCTCTTTTAACAGCATGGGCAATACCACGTTTACCACCCTTCATTATACTCTCTACTTGATCTGGCTTATAATATAGAGATAGGCTATCTGCTATTTCATCAGCTTCTGCTTGATCATCTACACGCTTAGACTCTCTTTCCATCTCATGTCTTTTAGATATAAGCTCTATCTGTGAATCTAAAGTAGCTTGGCGTGTTGTCTCAGCATCTATATTCTCTGTAAGTTTTTTAGCGAAGCCAGCACCAAACGCTTGTAAATTAAAACCCATTACATTCTCCTCGCCATAAGACCACTAGGTTGTGGTTCATCATTGTCAACTGTTTCTTCCATAGGCATGGCAGGTTCATCATCAACTTTAATATCATCTATTGCTTTAGGTAATTTTTCACGCATCTTTTTCATGGCTAATGCAATCTTAGATTCACTAATCGTGTCTTCATCTATAGCACTTTCTGTACCTAGTGTATACTCAATACCTGCACTATCACCTATAAAAGCTAACATTTCTACTATAACTGGTATAGCTAGTATACCAACATCAATAGTGTGCAGTCCTTGCATAACAGCTATTGATTGCATAGAATCTGCCATAGTTGTTAATGGTATACCTAACTCCATGCTATCTAACAGTGCATCATACACTTCATCAGAAGTCAATCTTGGTATATAAAAGTCGAGAGCTTCTTCTACAGTTTTATACTTAGGAGGATTCTGCCACGGCCTAGAACCAACCTCAGAGGTCATACCTTCACCGGGTATAGGGTAACTAAAGGAGGGTTGTTCAGCCATTTTTGATTCTCTTTCTAGCTTTACGGATAGTCTTTACATAATTATATACGCTATCCTTTGGTTCTTTAGGAGTAGTCTTATCCACAGACTTACTTTTAAGACTTCGAGAAAGTAACCCCATACTAGGTTTTTGTTCGGGCATATCGTTCTCTTCTTCTATATATACGTTAGTGTATGCTCTAACAGCAGGGTTAATATCCATGATTAATATACTCCTTATTATTCGCTATTCTATTATCCAAACAATGCGCCTAAGCCCTTGCCAAGTAAACTATCGCCACCAATTTTAGATGTAAACATTGTAGCCATTAAACCACCCCAAGAGGATGCAGACTCAGTATCTGCTTTTAGTGCGGCAATATCTGCGTTAGCATCTATACTTAACTTAGTCATAGCAAGAGACATTATTCTGTCACGTTCACCTTCAGCACTCTTCCATGCCCACTCCATACTATCATCATAATATGCCCACAAATCATTATATGCACTATTAGATATGTCTAGTACAGACTGTGCGTTTATTTCGTTAGCACGATTTATAGATGCTGTATCTGCAGTAGCAACTTGTCTACGCCACTGTGCATTACTCTGATCAATTACTAATCTATTCTGTGCATTAAACTGGTCACGTTGGTTCATCATCTCTGCGGCAAATCTATTCTGTGCGTTAAGCTCACCTGCGTTAAATTGGTTCTGTGCATTAGCTTGTGCAGTATTAAATTGTGATACTTGTGTAGCTAAATTAGCAAAGAACTGATCTGTTTGGTTTTGGCTGGATGCATTGAATTGTGCCGCCGCATTTGTTGCCGCTTGATCAGTAAACAATGACTGTATCTGTTGCTGTGCTTTAAACATTTCAGTCTGTTGTTCATTACTCAAGTTAGCCATGTCCATTTGCATAAATGATTGTGCATTCATAACTGCCGCTTGCTGACGATTGCTCAAGTTAGCCATATCTAAGTTAGACAATGCCGCCGCTTCAGCCATAGTTAAAGCTTGTCTGTTTGACAGGTTAGCTATATTAACAGTGTTAGCATTACGACTATTCTCAAGAGCAACCTGTTGTTCCGCAGTGAAGTTCATATTAGCTACATCACTAATCTTACTAGCATTCATAACACGTGATTGGAATGCTTGATCAAACTCTTGACCCATAAATGTAGCACGTTGTTGTGCCGCAAGCATAGCACGTTGTTGTCTGTTTGACAAGTTCTGTGTTTCAAAAGATGCTTGTGTCTGTGCATCTGCCATTGCGATAGGTAATGCTGACTCCATAGCGGCCTGTACAATGGCTTGACCTGCCATACTACTAGCACCTAAACCACGTGCCGCCATAGTCGCTGTAGCAGTCCTCATAGCCCCTGCAGCCCATGCTGGTGTAGCTCCACCCTCAAAGTTTGACATTAATGTGTCAAGCTGACCTGCTACAGTAGCTTTTTGAGATGGTGTTGCAGTAGCCGCTTGTACTTCTTCTGTAAATTTAGATGCAGTTTCAGCATTAGCTACACCACTTATTAGTTCACCATTCTCAATCTTACGCTGTACAGGGTTCTCCATTAATATGGATGTACCTTGTGCCGCATCTAGCTCACTTACACTAGTTGCAGTTGCAGTCTTAGCATCTACAATAGCTTGTGGATTAACTGTACCTGTAGCCGCTTGTGTTTTAGCTACCTCATCTGCAACTTTATCTGAAGCTGTAGTTGCAGTCATTGTAGTCGCACTTTTAGGTATTACTGCGTCTGATTGTGCAACAGTAGCGGTAGTTACAGGAGTAGATATATCACCTGTTACCTGCCCACTACGAGGATCAATCATTTGATCAGCAGTTATTTCTGTGCCTACAGGTTGTATGGTAGCACCATATGCAAGTGATGGATCAAGTGCACGTTCTGCCATTAACTCAGATATAGACTGACCTTCATATGCACCTGTCTGTGGTACACCACCCACTGAGTTACGAGGGTCTGTTGTTGCTCTTGCAGTTTGATTAGCTAGATAAGCTTCGTATGCTCTATCCTGTGCTTTACCAATACTTCCAGAACCCATAGAACCAAAGTAAGGGCTATCATACATATCTTGTGTACCTACCCTGTTTCCGGGATCATTTTGGAAGTCTCTATATTCCTGTGAGTTATAAAAACCCTGATCTACATCTGGGCTTTGCTTACCATCAATAGGTCCTTCAAAAGGATTTAACATTTGAGAACCAGTAGCTGCTGTAGTTACACCACCAACAGCATAGCTAGGTTTCTTTACCATACCACCCTTAGCCATTTCCATAGCCTTGTTTTGATACATATTCATCTTACTCATTTTATCAGGGTTCTGATTTAAGTAATCATTAAAGCCACTCATATCACCTTGATAACCTAAGTTACCTGCAATGCGTTGCATAGCCTGTGGTTTAAATCCTTTGAACTGCATCATTCTTCTATCTTCCTTATGTTGTCATGTGACAAATTATACTCTATCTTAATATCTGTGTCAAGCATTAACTTAGTCTGCTAGTGGATTATCTAGTGCACGTTGTAATTTAGTTACTAGCCTATCTTCTAACTCTTTCATTGCTGAAGACTGTGATACTCTTACACGTTCTCGTTGATTCTCAAATCTTACTTCAGCATCGTCTATCATGGAACGTACCTTGTCTTCATTATCACGTACCATATCTTCTACTCGGTCTGTCTGTTGTTCTATTCTTAACAGATCATCCTTTAGACCATTCTTAATATCTCTAGTGTACTCTACACTTTCTTCAACCTTCTCAGATATACCTGACACCTTAGCATCCATTACATCCATCTGTTGTTGATATGCAGTTAGGTCTAACCCTGCAACTTCTTCTATCTTTTGGTATAGAGTGAAGCCACCATACAAACCACCAACTACTGTAGATAAGAAAGCTAGTATAGCTAATACGGAACTTGCTGTTAGTTTTACACCACCAGCTTTTACTTCTTTATCTGCTAGGCTTTCAACGTTTGTTAAATCTACCATTAGTTCTCAAAGTCCATACCACCTGACTGTTGCAGGTTCTTCAATGCTTCTAGCTCATTACGTAGTTGCTGTATCTCTAGCCTACGTTGTGCTAACTCTACCTGATACAAGTCGTCACAATTAATACGAGACTTAGGTTTATCAAGAGGTATAACAACACGGGCATATACTCCTACATCTTTACTTTGATGTGCAAAACTTGATGGACTAAATGTACCACCTACATTATTGACTACACCTGTAACACCAAACTCTAAGTTTACACCACCACCTACAGCATTACTACAGTCTAAGTTACCTGCCCTAAATCTATCTGATTGATAGTTCATTGGTGGGTTAGGTAGTGTTAGAGCTAGGTTGTTACTCTCAGCTATTGCTGAACTAGCTACGACACATAATGCCAATGCTAATCTCATGCAGGTACACCATCAATACGTGAGCATATCCTAGAGACAACCAGAGTTCTTGAGTCTGTGTTCTTCTTTACCTTTGATGTAGTACAAATGTATGTAGCTTCATCTAAATCTAACTCACGTATATACACAATAAAATCTTTACGTTCTTTATAACCTACTTTGATGATCCTATACTTAGACGAGAATGGCATGTTTGTCCAGTTCAAATCAAACAAATCTATCTGATAATACTCTACATCTTCTCGTGAGTTAAATATAGACATCTCTGCTTTAACTACACCTGCAACATACGTAGGCTTTAACACTGGGTAGGCTGGTGTCATTTCATGTGCAGAAACAACAGTAGCCCAACCCATAAATGCTATGATTAGTTTACTTAGCAATACAAGTAGCCTGTACAACTGCAGTGTATGTACCTCCCGGCAAAGGTTTAGCTGATCCATATACTGCGCTTGATGCAGTAGAGAACCATGTTGACCCTGCTAGTGTAAGGTTAAATTTTGTAGTATTACCTACTACTACTTTAGCACCATTGTATGCAGACATCCCTGACACAGAAGTTTTAGTTACAGTGGTACTACCTGTCCATGTAAGTGTATCTGTAAGGTTGGGTGAAGAGCTAAAGGATGTAGGGTGAGTTATATTAGCCGTATAAGAATCTGCAATAGATACATCAAACCTGATTACAGGTAGTATACCACCATCTGAAGGTGTTGTGCTTAACTTACTGGCAATAGGGTTTCCATACACACCAGATTTGTCTGCTTGAATAACACACTTAGCGGCTACACTTCCTGTAATATCTACAGTAGCAAATGCTGGTAATGCACAAAGTGATAGTAGTGCTGTTAAATATTTCATTGTAATCCTCATTTGTTATACTGCATGTCTACCATTTTTTCATGTAGTACTTGTTGGGCTAAATTGTTTCGTAAAGCTTTCTTGTTATCGGGTATAGTTCCATCTTTTAATCCAGCTGCATCGTTTAGTGTACCGCCGTTTATCTTTGCATTGTAATACATACTGATATTAGTTTGTTTGTTTAAGGCTAGTATTATATCACCTTGATTTTGAGCTTTAAATAGTGTAAGAGCATTAGCAGAGGCAGTTAATCCCATCTCTATACGTGTCTCTTCTTCTTCCTCATCTTCATCTAATATAAGTTCACCATCTTCATCATACTTAAACTCTTCAGTCTCTAGTACCTCTACAACTGCATCATCTTCTAGTGCATCATAAACTACAACCTCTGGTATCTCAGGCATAGGCTTAACATAACCTGCACAAGTAGGGTCAGACTGTGGATCATAGCATTTGTCTAACCTGTAGTTGTATATTACAACAGCATCTTTAACAGTTCCTTCACCTTCAACTTCAACAAACCCAGTACCCCATTGTGATGCTGGTATATTTGAAAGAGGGAAAGACTTAACAATAGTATTTCCGGGTACTCCAGACCAATCATCAGTCTCTCTAAATGTATAGCCATCTCCACTTGCGTTATGATTACCTACATGTACCTTCATGTCAGCATCTGGGTCTTTTACTGTAGTGTACCTATAGAGTAATCCATTTATATCTACACCACCAATGCTAGGTAAGATAGAGTCCATAGTCCAACTTAATGCATTAGATGCTGCATTACTTGTAGCTCCGTAAGTGTACGGCTCAGAGTAGGAGTAAGAAGGCAAGAGTACTAAAGATAACACCCAAGCCAATCTTAGTTTCACTGTTCTCATCAAACAACTTTCTGATTACATCATTCTGATCTCGTTCGATCTCTTCTTTAACTGCTTCCATCTCCCATGCTAGCCTAGCTTTATCACCAACTAAGCCATCTTTAGGGCATGGTGTACCTGCATTCATCATAGCATCAAACACTCTTTCGTCTTGACACATTACGGATACTGCGGCTACCTTCATGCCCATGTCATACATAGTCTTGGCATTCTTGAGTTTCTCACAGTTCATGTCACGTACTGTACGACCTGCTGAGATACCCAGTATCTGTGTCTGTACTGCCCCTGCTACACCTACAGTACATAAGTCAGAGTTACTTCCACTTATCTGAGGAGATATGGCTGATGGTGGTGGGCTATTGATTGTAGTTTCCATAGACCCTTCTGATGTTATAGTGCTGTTAGTGTCAGTATATATTGTATCATCATTGGCATATGAAGCAGTGCCAATTAGTAGGGTAAGTAATGTAAGTAAGAGTTTCATTTACTATCTTGTTCTGCCATTCTTTCTACTAAGTTACGAATAGCTTTAATGTTTTCGTCAATACGACCTAAAGAGACAGCTTGCATTTGTACTGTCTTCTCTAGTGTATTTATACGAGTTTCTTGGCGAACTAAATCACGAGCATTATTTTTGACGGTAGAGTCTAGCGAAGACACATACCATACAAGTGATATAGTTTGTAGTACTATAGCTACGATTAACGTAACTGGTACTGACTTAGAAAGATGCCAACTCTCAGTCATTATTCAATAACTACATTCGGAATGGGCTGTATTGCTACTAACTCATCGACTGTAGAAGCCGCATCTATAGAAGATAATGCTGGTGCATCTCGTAATGCTTGCTTATCAGCAATTATTTGCGTTGTATCAGCACTTGTTTCAAGAGCTTTCATGTAAGCTGTATCTAAATCTGCTAATGGGTTTACTCTAGCTTGACGTATTTTATCACGCCAAATATCTTTAGCTTTAGCCATGTTTACAGATATAACACCTGTATCTTCGTTTGCTTCCCAACCATTACGAAAAGTACGTTCAGCTGGTATTTCATAGTTTGCGCTGTTATATTCTGTTGCGCCTATTTTAATTAATGTAGACATTTTTTTTTTATCCTTATGTTGGTTTTGTAGGCCAATTCACTGAATTGGGAAATCCAGATTGTTCTGGTATGTTTAACAAGTCAGTTCGATATTGTGTCCACTCTGCTTGTTTGGAATCTGTAAGGTCAGCCCAACGCAAAGGGTTTGTTACTATAGGGTCTACTAACTCGACTAATAACAAATCTCTTTCGTCTCTAACTTCTTTTCCTACTTGAGTATCTTTTAAGTTTTGGTCAAATACTATTTCTTGAGTATCTAAATTAACTTTATGATGTCTTTGCTCAACTTGTGTTTCTGAAGATAAATAAGAAAAACCTACCCATTCACCCTCGTTAATAACAGGCTCTGTTCCCCAGTTCTCAGAAACTATTTCACCTGTAGTGTTATTGTAAAAATAATAAAACATTTATTTGTTTCCTTTTATCCTAGTTTCGCCCATGAAATCCATTTTTCATTACCACCGCTAGTAATTGTAAAATTTCCTGTTGTTGTTACAAGCCCATAAACTGCGTGTTGCACACTATTAGAGCGGTTAGCTGGTGCGTAACCTGTTAGCTGTGTACCATTGTCATAAAAATGACCACTAAACCAACCGTCGTCAACATTACTGTAAGAACTTAACGTGGCAGAACCCCAATTACTATTATCACCCTTGTGCCAACAAACTAATGCATAAGTCCCTGCACCGCCTGTCGTAGTAAGAGAACCACCAAAAGTCCCTGCGCTTGCGGTAACTGTAAAATCAGAGGCTACGTTACCTTCTTCTACCTCAACCCCAGAATCAAAATCGTCATCGCCTCTTATTATACTTACCATTTGTTAATCTCCTAGTTTTATATATTTTACATTGTTAAAGTCAGCTCTACTATACCGTGATCAGCTGATACATAATTAGACTTGTGTGCAGAACAACATCTTACACTTGAAGTTGATTTAACTGTGCCAGAAACTTCTGATCTGTAGTGTGCCGCTACATTCAAATCACCTACGGCGTCACCTTTACCAACATTCATTGCAGTACAATATCCTGTACTCGCCACACTGTTTGTGAAGTTAACTGTCCAAAGACCTGTACCGTTATCTAAAATAGAAGAAACATTACCAGAAGCAAATATAGAAACTGTACCTGTCCCATCCCATGAAGCCCAAGCCTTAGATGTGTAAAGATCAGCACCACCTGTAGTCTTTAAATTATCTACTTTTATTGTACTCATTGTGCCATCTCCCATGCGTTTCTAAATTGTCTATTGCTAGGAACTTGTTCTGTTTTAACGATCTTAAACATAGGTCTATTATATTCCACAGCCCACACCCTTCTTGGTATGTCTTTCATAACTAAATACTCCATTGCTTCTTCTTCAGTTAATTTACCTATTCTTGGTGCAGTAAATTGCTTTTCCCATTTACTAGGGTCATGCTTAAAAGTAGAATGTCTACCTTCATCAATAGCTTTTTGCTCATCATCTTGCAGTTCCCAATAAACAGATATAGGTGGTAGCTTCCCTGCCATTGCATCAGCTAACCAGTTATCAC
>Ga0098051_1000486_pt1 | contig 15831 bp, 15 predicted proteins | sample 14BtaG_FD_77069 | JGI IMG/M metagenome (GOLD analysis project Ga0098051, IMG submission 77069) | Marine viral communities from the Subarctic Pacific Ocean - 14B_ETSP_OMZ_AT15311_CsCl metaG | ecosystem: Environmental > Aquatic > Marine > Oceanic | place: Pacific Ocean | collected 2015-01-18 | reverse complement strand
TTGCAGCAGATGGAGCTGTATATTGGATGGGTGATGCAGGTGGATTTTTTAAATTTGATGGTACAGTTAAATACTTACCTTGTTTAGTTGAAGATTTTGTTTTTAATAGTAATGGAAATAATTTAGGAATTAATTATTCAGCTAGTAGATTGGTTGCTGCGGGGCATAACAATTTATATAATGAAATAAACTTTTTCTATCCTAAAGATGGTAGTACTCAAGTCGATAGATGTGCCACTTTTAATTATGGAGAAAACGTTTGGACAACCAGTTCACTCTCTAGAACAACATGGATCGATGCAACTGTCTTTAATAATCCTTATGCCACCGACTATACTTCTACAACTACCCCTGTTTTTCCAACTATTTTAGGAATTACCAATAAATATGGAGCTAGTATGTATTATTCTCAAGAAGAAGGAACTGATCAGGTTAATAGTTCAGGGACTACTTCTATTAATGCTTACATTAGATCTGGAGATTATGATATTACAACGCGAAAAAATATGATGGGTTCATCAACGGGCGTTGCAGATTTTAGAGGAGATGGAGAGTATTTTATGTCAGTTAGAAGATTTTTACCTGATTTTAAATACTTATCAGGTAATGCCAAGATTACTTTATATGTAAGTTCTTACCCTGACTCTACTCCTGTAAGTTCTCCACTAGGCCCCTTTACAATAACTACAACTACTGATAAGATAGATACTAGAGCCAGAGGAAGACTGGTCTCACTTAATATTGCTAACGACGCTACAGGCGAAACGTGGCGATATGGTACATTAAGATTAGACGCACAAGCGGACGGGAGAAGATAATGGGTGGACTATACGATATATTAGCAGCTTATAGACAACAAAACGAACCTCGTTTTATATACGAAGGTTTATATCAAGATCCTGATAGATTTTTAGATTATGATGATAGTATAACAGACTTTACTGGCCAAGCTGATTATCCTTTTACTGGAAATATTCCTACTAATGCACGAGCAAGATATGACGCAAGAGCTTATAACACAGATGAACCATTACCGAGTCCATATGGTGTAAAAGACGGAACTTTTTTTGAAGACTTTAATCCAAGAGTAGGAATTATAACTCCTTTTCAACCCTATGAAAATCCAACGTACCAAATGAAACAACAAGTAGGAATGGTTCCAACAGGTATTATGGATATAGACACTGATGTGCCTAGTATACCTTTTGGAACAAGTGTAGATAATTATCAAGGGTTTACAGACAAAACAGCTAGAGATGTCCCTGTTCGTAATATACCTGTTCGTAATATACCTTTTCGTAGTATACCTTTTGGAACAAGTGTAGATAATTATCAAGGATTTACAGACAAAACAGCTAGAGATAGTGAAGAAGAAGAACAAAACTGGTTTCAAAAACTTATGAATAATAGTTTGATGGCTAAAGCCGGTGGTATTTTAAATGCAATTTTTAGACCTAAACAATCTGATCGTTATAGACCTGCTACTATGGGAATAGGTTCTTATAGCCCAGCAGCTTTAAATCAAATGAATGCTATGGGTGGTTATTATTCTAGACCGGCAATGGACCAAAGAAGCAGGCAAAATAGAATAGCTAACATGATACTAAGAAGAGATGCAGATCAAAATTATTCCGAGAAAAATTTAGCAAACCTACAAGCAGAGATGTCAGGTCAGCCAAGTCAAGCTCAGTTTGCTACTCCAAAAGCTGCTGCAAGATCACCTAAGGTAGGAGTGTCTGGTTATACCTCTGGAGACGTGGCTAGAGAATCTAGACGAGGACACTATGGCTAAGATAACTAGTTATATACCTGAACCTAAACAGGAATACGATGTTAATAATCAAAGACAGATTTTAGAGTCTTTAGATAGTATGAAACAACAATTAAATTTTTCATTTCAACAAGATTTAAAAAACGAACAAGACGCTTTTAATTACTTTTTATCATAATGACTATACAATATAAAAATCAAGGTTTTAAACAAGCCGATGTAAACAAAGCTACGGTTCTTACTTGTCCTACTGATGGAGTGATTATCGTTAAAAGTGTATATTGTGCAAACAACGACGCATCATCATCTATTGTGGTACAGATGAATTTAGTTGACTCATCTGCTTCAAGCACTGAATATGAATTTTTTAGAGATGATTTAGCTGCTAAGTCGCAAGTAAATGCCACACCTCAAGGCTTGAATTTAGAAGCAGGTGATGCTATAACAGTGCAAGCAGCAACAGGCAGTAATACAATACAAGGTGCCATAAGTTATGCTTTAATAACTAGAGAGAATGAAAACGGATAACGTATATAAAATTAATTGTACTACTATAACTACTTATAGAAATACAAAAACTGGAGAGACTTTTAAAGAGAAGAAAGAAGGACCTGATATAGTTGAAGATGTAGTTGTACAGGTTTCACCTAAAGGTTTAGACTTAATGCAGAAAGTATTAGTAAATAATGACAAACCAAAATCCTAAAGGCGGAACAGAATTACAATTCGCATATTTAGAAAAATATGTCGATAAAAAGTTATTAGACCAAGTACAAATAACTACATCTGTCCCTGAAAAAATTCCTTTACATCCAACTAAAATGAATATTCTCTGGCAGAAGAATTCATATGATCAACCGAATCTGGCACCATGGTTCAAAGATAAAAACAATCATAAAAAATATGATTGGTATGTCTTTAATTCACATTGGACTTATGAAAAGTACAGACAGTTTTTTGATATACCTACAGACAAGTCAGTGGTTATTAAAAATGGTATTGATAAAATTAAGCAAGCTCCTCACTATGAGCTAGGCAAACCTATAAAAATAATTCATCAAAATACTCCGTGGAGAGGTTTAAATATTTTATTAGGGGCTATGCAATTTGTAAAGAATCCTTTAATTAGTTTAGATGTTTATTCTTCATGTGAAGTCTATGGTAAAGAGTTTTATGAACAAAATGATAAACACTATAAAGCTTTATACGAACAAGCAGATAAATTACCTAACGTAAATTATATTGGTTACAAATCAAATGAATACATTAAAGAGAATTTACATAAATATAATATGTATGTGTACCCAAGTATTTTTGAAGAGACTTTTTGTATATCATTATTAGAATGTATGGCCGCTGGTTTATATTGTATTACCACTAATCTAGGTGCCTTGTACGAAACGGGAGCTGAGTTTCCTATGTATATACCTGTAGACAAAGACTACAAAGCTTTAGCTTCTAAATTTGGCTATGGTATTGAAGCAGCATCACAAACCCTACATAATAATCAAATATTTAATCACCTTGATTGTCAATCAGCTTATGCTAACTCTTATTATAATTGGAATAAAATTGGTAGACAATGGGAAACATTTTTGAAAGGAGCCTTAGATGCAGTATCCAAATGAACCAATGTGGTTTAATAATGAAACCAAAGAAGCTGGCACAGAGACGAATGTTACTAATATAAATCTAGGACGTTCTCCTCATAAAATAATGGTATGCACCCCTGTTCATAGTGATGTCTCTATGCATTACTGCCAAGCCGTATTAAAAATGCAGCAAGAATGTATGAGAAGAAACATCTTAATTAGTTTTACTATAATGAAATCTTCGTTGGTAACCCAGGGGAGAAACTTATGTGTAGCAGAGTTTTTAAATCATGAAGATAAATACACTCATTTATTATTTATAGATTCAGATATTGATTTTAATTTTAGTACCATAGAGAAAATGATAGAAGCAGATAAAGATATTATATCGTGTCCTTATCCAATGAAACAATTTAGTTGGGATAAAGCTTGGGAAAGACTTAGTCAAAAAGATGGAGCAATAAATGGCCCAGAAGATCTTGCTAAAGCTGGTTATACTTTTCCTGTTAAGTTAGACAGAAGCAAAGATATAACTGTAGATAAAGGTATCATGGAAGCTACTCATGCTCCTACAGGGTGTATGTTAATTAAAAGAAGAGTTATTACAGATCTTATAAAAGCTCACCCTGAATTAGAGATATTTCAACCTACCAATATGAATGGTAAAGAAGTTAAAAAAGAAAACTTTTATAACTTATTTGACACGTTACATGAACCAGATACTAAACGTTATTTTGGTGAAGACTTTGGTTTTTGTGAAAGATGGCGTAAATTAGGTGGTAAAGTATATCTATTTATAACAGATTATATTACTCATATCGGAGAGTATCAGTATTGTGGAAGATTTTTAGATGACTTAAAACAGGGAGAAACCCCTTCGAAACCTGTTGACGACTCTAAAAAAATCAAATAAACTGCTGTATTCAGGATTTCTATGCCTGCTTTTTTTAATTAAATTTAGACAAAATTATGGCACTATCATATATGCAACAACCCAGACAACAATACGGACTAGGAAGCTTAGTAAAATCAATAGGTAAAGGGGTTAAGAAATTTGTTAAATCTCCTTTAGGTAAAGCTGCTATTTTAGGTGTAGGAGCTTTTGGTTTACCTGGCGGAGCGTTTGGTATGAAAGGTCTTTTACCTCAAGGTATGAGATCTTTAGGTGGTATTAGCGGGTCTTTATTTGGTACGGCAGGAAATGATAGTTACGCGATGCCTGGTAGAGGGATTTTCACACCGGGTACAAAAGGACTTTTAAGTAAATTTAAAAACATGGGAACAGGGACCAAGATAGGAATTGGTTCTGCATTAGCTACTTATCTTGGAAGTCAAGGTATGGAGGAAGAACAAATTGAAGAAGTTCAAAGAGATCCAAATAAACTAAGACCTTACTTAAGAGATTTATTTAGAAAATTAAATCCTAGTTTACCTGATGGACAAATAGAAGAAATGGTTGAAGTAAACGTATCTGAGTACGCGACTGGCGGAAGAGTTGGGTATTCTGAAGGTGGAGATTACGAAGATAAATTTATGGAACTTGTATCAAAATTAAGAGAATTAGGTTTTTCTCAACAAGAAGCAATCGAAGAAGCTAAAAAAAAACTTGATAACAACATGGCTCAAGGCGGAAGAGTTGGCTTATATGCTGGCTCACCAAGAGGTGGTATAGAAACTTTAGATATAGAAGATGAAGAAATTATAACTCCTCATGATTTAAAAATGGAAGAAGGAGTGCAAATTACAGATGACTTGGTTTCAGATCCTGATCGTATAGATTCAATAAATGAATTATCTCTAGAACTATTTGGAAAAGAGTTACATCTTTTAAGTGAAGAAGAATTAGACCAACTTAATGACGAAGCAGATAGACTTATGCAAAAGTTTTCCCGAGGTAATAAACAAGAGAATATGAAAATGGCTGGAATGGGTGGAGCTATGGAACACTTACGATATTATGGAATGAATAATAATGATATAATTGAAATTTACCAAGAGTGGAAAGACTCTGGTTATGGTGGAAGCTTTCATCAATATGTTTTAGATACAGTTAATCCACCTGACAATTATGCTCAAGGCGGAAGAGTTGGATTACAAGGTGGCGGAATGGACGCATCACGAGATAATTTTAAAACTCCTCCTTCAGCACCTCCTCCAGGACATCCTGAATTTAATATAGGCGCTGGTGGTGGAGTTACCCCTATTGACAGTGGTGGTGGCGTTGGTGGAGTTTTAAACAAACCCAATATTATAGAGAGAATTGTAAATAACCCTGGAGCTAAGATCTTTGCATCTTATTTACTCCCACAAACTAAGATGAAAAAAGCTTGGGATATGATGAACTTTGTTAACGCAGCAGGGAAAATTAAAAACGAAGATTTAATATATGGTAACCAGTATCAAAAAGGCGGAAGAGTTGGATTAGCTTTAGGTTCTGAAGACACGGCTCAGGCAGCAGGCATCATGGGTAACCTACCTGTTAGACAGAATAAAGCAGGTGTAAACGAATTAGACCTTAGAGAAACTGGTGGATTTATTCCTCCAGTTGGGGTAAAAGAAAAAGCAGATGATGTCCCAGCGATGTTATCTAATAATGAATTTGTTTGGACTGCAGATGCAGTAAGAGCAGCTGGAGGCGGAAGCGTCAATAAAGGTGCTCAAATATTATATGATCAAATGAGAAAATTGGAAGGTAAGGTAGGATAATGACAACTGAACTAGACGCATTGGCAAAAAAAAACACACAGCAAAAGTATAAGGCTATAAGAAAAAAACAAAAAATTAAATTACATAATATTAAAGCTGCTGGTAAAGCACATAGAGCTGATCCAGATAGAGAAGATCATTGGTGGCATGGAAAAAAACCCACTAAAAAATCTAAATCTCTTGATAAAGAACACAGAAAAATTAAGAAAAGTATGGAATCGTTTGATAAACGATCTGATAGATTAGATGAACAAGGAGTATGGAGTAAGGACAACAAAAAGGGAGATGCTTTTGCTTCTTACGAAAAAAAACAACTAATAGAAAAAGGCTTTCCATCAAAAGCTAAAATGGACATTGATGTTAATAGACCAAATTTTCCATCAAAAACTAAACTGGCTGGTGGAGGAATAGCTTTACGTGGATTAGGAAGAGCATTTAAAAAAGGCGGAAGAGTATTATAATGACAGTAGCAGAAACAAGAATATTACCACCAGAGTTTATAGAAGCAGGGGGTAAAACATTTTTAAGTGATCTTGCAACAGCGGCGGGTCAATACAAAGACGCAGATTTAAGTAAAATATTTGGACCACAATTTGTAGCTGGTCAAGATCAATTACAAAAAGATGCGCAAGCATTAGCACAATCAGGTATAGGTGCATACAAACCTTATCTTACAACAGCAGCAGGTTATGCAGACCCCTCAGCTTACAAACAATTTGAATCCCCATATCAAAAAGATGTTATTCAAGCTACAATGGATGAATTTGATATCCAAGCAGCAAAAGGTTTACCCGCATTAAGAGCCGGAGCGATTGGTGCAGGTGCATTTGGTGGTGGAAGAGAAGGTGTTCAATTAGCAGAGTACGGAGCAACAAGCGACAGGAACCGAGCATCATTACTAGCACAATTAAATCAACAAGGGTTTAATCAAGCTCAAAACTTAAGACAGCAAGCTATGATGAATCAATTTAACTTAGCTGGTCAAGGACAACAATTCTTAGGTCAAGATGTTGGAGCTTTGTCAACTCTTGGTGGTTTAAACCAAGCTCAAAATCAAGCAAATTTAACAGCTCAATCACAATTATTGCAGAAGCAATTGATGCAACCATTAACAGCTTCACAAGCTTATGGGAGTGGTGTAACAAGTTTAATAGCAGGTTATCCAGGTCAAACAACATCACAGATTACCCCTAATCCAACTGCCTTAAATACAGGCTTAGGAGCTGGAGCGACAATAGCGGGAATTTACAGAGCATTTAATCAACCAGGTGTATTAGGACAAACAACAGCATAATGAAAAGTTTTAAAAGACCAATGTTTAGAAAAGGTGGAAACGTCGGTACTGGTATTATGACTGGTATCGTAGATAGATCTATGCATGCAGACAATCCGTTCGTTCGTCCAGAAAGAACTCAATCATCTTTTATAGAGGAAGTACAAGAGGGAGTAGGACCTTATGGGGGAATGGATCCTTTAACTTCTTACCTATTAGCAGCGGGACCAAAAATCGCCAGCTCAACTTCTTTTTCTGATATGATTTCAAATTTAGAAGATCCTAATAAAGCTTTAATACAACAAGCAGGGGAGAAAGCTAAATTTAATAGAGGTATTAGAATGGAAGGAGTAAAAAGAAAATTAGATTATGATGCTCTTAGAGATGAAGATCAACTAGCTTACGGTAAGTTAATAGAAGGAAGAACTTATGACGAAGGTCAATTAGAGAAGAAGCAGCTATATGAAGATAAAAAATACAAAGAGTACAGAGACGACGAAAGAATGCACGGTAAAGAGGTAGCTGACGAAAAACATAGAAAAAGAATGGAAGAACTAAAAGCAAAAATACAAGGTCAAAAAGATGTTACACAACTGAGACTTGATGCGGAGAAAGAAGCGGAAGCAGTAAATGATCCGTTTAGTGAACGAAACCAAGCTATAGTATATTTTAAAACATATGGAACAGAATATGAAGCTAAAAACAGAGCAAATTTTGAAAAAAATATTAAAGTGCCTATGATGGAAAAATTTGGATCTAATTTTGGAGGTTTAGTTGGAGGAACAACAGCTTACAGTGATGGAAGTATTGAAGCTAAGATGAAAAAGAAAGCGAATATTGGTAAAGCTTTCTATGATGTAAATGATGGTAAAATAAAAGTTATAGAATATAAATTAGATGAAAATGGTAAAAAAGTCTTAGGAATTACAATAGTAGATGACATAACTACTTATGACATGGGCAGTAAAAAAGACAGTGGAACTGCCGTTAAAAAAGGAAAAGATAAACAAACCCAGAAAGAAATTTCAGACAGATTTAATTATTTTACCCCTGAAGCTGGTAAAAAAATTGATGACTACATGGAAAGTGTGACACAATCGGACGAAGATTTTCCAGTATAGGAGGATAAATGGCAGAGGAATTTATTCCACTTAACTCCGCAGAATATGATAATGACACTGCTTGGTATACTGCAGCAGCATCAGGGATAGCTTCTGGTATATTAAAAGTACCTGAAGGAGTTTTTTCATTAGCAGCAGAACTTATTGATCTTGGAGCTGATACAAACACAGCTGCAAGTGTTGAACAATTTTTTGATAAACTAAATCCCTTTGAAGAAATTGCCGACGATAGAGCTATCGGTAAATTAACGGAAGCATTAGTTCAAGTAGGAGTTCCGGGAGCTATAGGTTTTAAACTTGCAAACAAAGCAGCTAGGAATTTAACAGCTAAAGCTTTACGTGCAAAACGTGCGGGTAACTATGCTAATTTAAAAAGTAAAAATTTAATGTCTGCAATGGGTAAAGTAAAAGACTTTAATCGAAAAGCTAAGTATGGAAGATTTGCTGCAGGGATTATGGGAGGCGCCGCTGGAGAAGCATTTGTTGCTGACACAGAAAAGATAGGAACCTTTGGTGATATGTTTGATGGCCCAACATCTTTAGATAGAGAAGAAAGATCTGATGATAGAGAAGAAGCAGCTAGAAAATTAATGAACAGAATTAAGTTTGGTTCTGAGTCTTTACTTATTACTCCATTTGTTTATGGAGTAGGTAAGTCAGCTAAACTTTTAGCTAACAAGGGTAAAGATCTTGCCTACAGTAATTCTCAATTTGCTCGATGGTTAGATAAATATGTAAGAGCTCCCTTTAGTCCAAGAGGTGGTTTAACAGATGAGTTGTTTGAATCAGAAACTTTAAAAGAAGCTTTAAGAGGAAGAGATATAAATAGAGCGAGAGAAATTGTAGATAACATTACTAGAGAAGTAGATGGTATTTTCCCTGAAACTCAAATTATGTTTGATAAATCTGTTCGAACAGAAAAAGATAAATTTTTAAAAGGACTAAACGAAATATTATTTGAAGGAGATATAAGAGCTCCAGTAGATCCAAAAAAAGTTGATAAGCTTTTAGAGCTTATGAAAAAAAGTAATGTTAAAGAAGAAACAAGACAAGTTATTGTAGGTGGTTTAAATAATGCGCGAGGGGAATTTAATAAGCTGATAGGTATTCTTGATAACAATGCTACAGGGGATAAGTTAAGTAAAGGAGTTAAAGAATTACAAGGCTTATTTAAAGATAGAATTACGGGTTGGGTTGGAGGAACCTACAAAGCATTTGAAACTCCTAAAAGAGGATTGTTTAAATTTTTTCAAAGATATACTCCAACAGATGAAGCATTCACTGGGGCTGTTAGATTTTTTAGACAACAAATAGCTAAAGAAAATGGAGACACTGCATTTGATATGGGTAGCAATAAATATACTCAAGAAGCAAGAGCTCAAGTAGAAAGTATCCTTAATGCAATTAGTAAAAGAAAAAAACCTAAAGAGTTAGGATTTAATGAATATATTAATAAAACTATGGAAGGAAGACCCGGGGCCAGCTTTGTAAAAAATATTATTGATAATACCAATGCTCCACCAAGGGAGATTAGAGAATTATTAGGAGAGATTCAGGATCCAAGATACTCTATCTTTAATGCTATGACTAACCTATCTTCTGTTGCACGAACTGCAGCATATTTAAGTGATGTAGCTGCAAAGAATGATGAAGTACAAGCAGCAGGTGGTAGAGGATTTTTTTGGGGTAGTAAAGAAGCAGGTGAGAAAGCTTTAGATTCTATGCGAACTGAAATTGAATTAGTTCCTATGAAAGACATTACAAAAGAATTACCTGGAGCTGGTAAAATTGTAGATCCTTTATCTACTAAATGGACCACAAAAGAAATATCGGAAGCTCTTAAAAATGCTAATAATCTTGCAGGTGGGCTTCAAGGTTTTGTAAGAGGAGAGGGTAAAGAAGGAGCTGAACAAGCAGTCAGTTGGTTTTATAGAAACTTATTATTATTTCCTAAAGCAATTTCACAGCTATCTAAAACAGTTTTATCTGCACCAACTCATATAAGAAATTTTATAAGTGCTTTTGGTTTTGCTGGTGCAAATGGAAATTTATTTGAACCTAAATTTTATACTAGTGCATTTAAAGATGGATTAAAGATATCAGGTTTAACTAAGTTAGATCCATCTACACAAGCTTCAGAATTAAAAGAATTATATAGAGAGTTATTAGAATTAGGTGTTGTTAATCAGCAGGTTCAAATAGGAGATTTAAAAAATCTTTTAAGAGACGTAAGATTTGGAGAGCAAGCTTCTAACATCGATAGTGTGTTGAGTCCCATGATGGCTAAATTAAAAAAAATTCCTATGTGGGCGCAAGGTAAATACGTTGCAGAGGATGACACTTTTAAAATTGCAAGTTACTTTGTTGAAATGCATAAGCTTAAAAGAGGTTATGATAAAGCTGGTATATTTGTAACAAATGATACTTTAAAAAAAGAAGCAGCTAACATAGTTAAAAATACTGTACCTAATTATGCTTTTGTTGGATCAGCGGTTAGAACAGCTAGACTTTTACCTATTGGTAATTTCATGTCTTTCCCATCTGAAATGATTAGAACGACAACTAACATTGCAGAACTTGGTTTAAAACAGATGAGACATTCTAGACCTACACGAGGTAGCAGTGTATCACCGATGGTTTATGATATTGAATTAGGTCAGTTTGTAAAAAATGATAATCCTTTTTATGGGGATGGAATAAAAAGATTAGTGGGTTTAACTACTTTTGTTACTGGAGCTCCAATTGCTTTAACCGAAGGTGCTAAAGCTTTGTATGATGTATCGCAAGATGAACTAGATGCTTTAAGAAGATTCGTTCCTGAGTGGTCTAAAAACTCTACATTAATTCCTGTAAGAGATGAAGAAACTGGAGACTTAAGATATATAGATTTTAGTCACAGTAATGCTTACGATGTAATTGCTAGACCTATGAGAACTTTATTAAATAATATTCAAGATGGCTCGGCTAATGAAGAACAATTATTAAAAAGTTTTGTAGATGGTGTCAATGAAGCTACTGCGGAAATAGTAAATCCATTTGTTTCTGAATCTATTTGGACAGAAGCAATGGCAGATTTAACTGTAAGGGGTGGTGTAACAAAAGACGGAAGAAGATTATATACAGACCAAACACCTGCGGGAGATAAAACCGCTATTAGAATGATGCATGCTATGAATGCATTGGCTCCTTCATACAAACAATTTTTAAGATTATATCAAGCGGGTACTGAAACTCCTACCAAGACTGGGGATTTATTAGACGTGGGTCCAGAGATTGCTGGCTTCATGGGTTTAAGACCTATTAAAGTTAATCCAGAAAGAGCAATGGATTTTAAAATTCAAAACTATCAAACAGGGATTAGGGATGCAAGAAGAGAGTTCACAGGGGGAGCATTTGGATTATTAAAAGGTGGAAGAGTAACAGCTAATGATATTATAAATAGATTTGCTAAATCCAACGCTGCAAGATTTAATGTACAACAAACTATGTTCAATGATTTACAAGCTGCTGAAATTTTAGGAGTGGATAGAGGTACATTAAGAAATCAATTTGAAGATAGACAATTAACAAACAAAACTTTTACTGATTTAAAAAATGGTAGATTTGAACCTTATTTTCCATCAGGTGATGTAGCAGACAAGTTTAGAGAAATTGCTAATAATTTAGGGGAAGATAATCCATTTACTGAAGCAGCGCCTATTTTAAGAGACATGGCATCAGAGATGAAACAGTTAAGTTTAGATGAACCTTTTTCATTAGATATAGACCAGTTTTTAATAGAAGATATTGTTACACCACCTTTACCAGAAGCCGTGACTTCAGCAATGCCTAATAATAAAACTATAACTCAAGGACAAAATATTCTTAATCAAGGAATGAACGCTCAAGCTAATTTAACTCAAAATGGTTTGACTGCAATTGAAAACGCTTTGTTATCTGAAGAAGAAAAACAAATGCGTTTAAGACAAAGAGGAATAATAAGCTAATGGATATAAAACCCAAAACTACGAGAGAACATATTCTCTCACTTTATGGTCATATCAAAGGTCTAAAGAAATCACAGTATCATATGCATAATGGCATTCATGAATTGGGCGGCAAGATAGACAAAATCTATTGGGTATTATTGGGCACGGTGGGGGCTGTGTCACTAGTTCTTCTAGAGAGACTTCTAGATATAAAGGGGATTATTTTTTAATGGTGGCTGTTGGTTTAACGGTCATGAATGAATTGGGATCAAAGAAGACCGAACCAACTTCACTCGTTAAAGCAGGACACCACCACGTGCCCCTGGAAAGATAGGTTCTTTGTCCCATTCATAAAATTCTATATCCAATCTCTTAATTCTTCGCCCATAACTTCAGTGGCGATATTCATTTTAGTTCTTAAAGCTTTTTGAACTTTAGTATCTATAGTTTCATCAGCAACTAAATCAATATAAGTCATAGGTTTAGTTTGACCAATCCGATCAATACGAGCTTCAGACTGTAATCGTTTTTCTAAATCATAACCATTAGAATAATAAATCATTGTACTAGCAGATGTTAATGTAATTCCATATCCACCTGTTTGAGTTGTACCTACAAAGAATCTACACTCAGGATCTTCTTGAAATCTTTTAATATTATTTTGTCTATCTTCTTGTGGAGTCAATCCATAATAATCTACTACAGAATTTTCTCCATGTTGTTTTTTTATTTCAGCAATAATTCGTTGTACGTCTTTTTGATAGAACGACCAGATAACAGCTTTACCAGACAACTCATATATAATGTCCATCAACTCTGTTAATCTATTACATGGTAGCTCCTGCACCTTTCCATCATCGGCTGCATGATAACCGCACGAGATTTGGTGGAGTCTTAGTAATTGAACCATGACTGTTGAAGTTGAACAAACTTTTCCCTCTAACTCGGAGATAGCATACTTTCTCATTTCATTATAAAGTTTTCTTTGTACATCTGTTAATAGAATATTACGGGTAACATATGTTCGAGCGGGTAAGTCTAGGCAATCATCTTTTAAAACTCTTTCACTAAATAATTTTATCTTTGCTTCTAGTTCTGGAAGGTTTCTTCTATTAGGACCCACAGGTACACTAATAGTTCTTGAACCTAAATTCATAGTTTTCATAACACAATAATGAGCACGGTAAGCCCAGAAAGAATCAAATCCTAAGATCCATGCATCAAGAAACTGAGCCTGACTCCATAAATCTAGTGGAGAATTTGTAATAGGAGAACCAGTTAAAATTCTTCTGTACTTAGTAAGAGGTTTAAGAGCTATAATATTTTTAGTTCGTTTTGCAGTTGGTGTTTTAATAGTGGTTGATTCATCAATAGCCATCATAGCTTTATGAGAATTTAAAAATCTCTTAGCAAACTGACAACCAAACGGATAAGAAAAGGCTTCAACATTCATTATAAGAATATGAAAGTCTGTTCCAGGGGCAAACAAAGTATTTAATTTTTTAACCTGCTCTCCAGATTTATCGGATGTTTTCCACAGGACTACTTTCTTTTCTATATGATCGGGAAGATGCTGAGGAATTTCTTGCTCATACCAATTTTTATAGACCCCCTTAGGTGCAATCAAAAGTAATCCATTGATTAAACCTTTATCATAAAGCATAGCACAATTATCTAACAATACCTTTGATTTTCCTGTTCCCATTTCCATAAAATAGGCAAAATACTCTTTATCCCAAGAACGTTCTAAGGCTTTTATCTGATGCGCATAAGGCTTTGTCTTAAATTTATAATTCATATCTATTTACTTTTGCTTTCTAATTGTTATATATTAACTGAAAGTAAAAAAGTCAATGTCAAAAGTATATTTAATACAAGCTATTCCAGGAAGCACCAAAGGTGAACCTAAGTATAATATAGTAGGTGCGCAAAAGTATGGCGACATTGTGACGTTGCTTCCAGAATTTTCTCAAATGATAATGTCCCCTGGGCCTTTAGTTATAAAACTTAGAACTCTTCTAAAAGACTTTACTTCCGATGACTATCTTTTATTATCAGGTGACCCTGCAATCATAGGTGTAGTATGTTCAATAGTTTCAGATACAACTAATGGTAGTTACAAACTTTTAAAATGGGATCGTCAAGAAAAAACATATTATCCAATAGAAATAAATATTTTTCAAAAATAGTTGACAACTAAAAATTCTTCTCTATATAAGATAGTGCGATTATAAATTAAACTATTAAAACATTAAGGAGACATTATGAAAGATATCGATCTAAGACAAGATGCACCTAGTCAGGTGACGCAAGTAAACCCCGAACAATTATCAAACGAAATTAAAACTCTACAAGAAATACTTCAAGAGATTTCTAATCAAGAGGAAAAGTTAAAAGAATTAAAAGAGAGAGAAAAATATTATTCTGGAATTGTAATTCCAGATTTAATGAATCAACTTAATCTTAAGACCATGAAACTAAAAGATGGTTCACAGATAGAAGTTAAAAATATTTTTGGTGCTTCAATCATTGCAGATAAAAAGCAAGAAGCACATAGCTGGCTTCGAGATAACGGACTGGGGGCGATTGTGAAAAATGAAATCACAGTTAAGTTTGGTCTGAACGAAGATAACAAGGCGGAGCAATATGCGACCCTTGCAAGAGGACAAGGTTATGATCCCGATCGAAAGGTTGCGGTTCATGCTTCTACTCTTAGAACAACTCTGGAGGATTTCCATACACGTGGTGGTAAAATTCCTTCAGAGTTCTTCAGAACGTTTGAAGGAAATCAAACGAAAATAAAAACCAAGTAAACTACTAAACTAACAAACTAACAAAGGAGTAAAAAATGGATAAAGAAGTAGTTAAAAAAAATAGTGCAGGTGCACTAGCTAACATCAATCTCAGAGCAGACGCAGGCAAAGGGGCTGAAGAAATTAAGGCGGACGATGTATCGACTCCGATCTTAAAGATTCTACACCAACTTTCACCTGAATGTAATGAGAGAGACGCTAAACATGTAGCAGGTTCAAAACCGGGAATGATCTATGCATCAGGCTTCGGGGAACTTATTGCAGGTGATAAGGGTCTTGATGTAATTGTGGCTCATGCACAAACTAGATATCCTGAATGGCAAGAGAGAGGCGATAGTGCTTCTGCTCCAGTAGGAACTCACTTAGAGATTCCAGCTGATGCTGTTGAGGAAAGAAACGGAAGATATAGATTACCGAATGGTAACTATGTTGAGAAGACCGCATACTTTTATGTACTAGCAATAGTAGGTAATGAGTTGAAACCAGCGGTAATTCCGATGAGATCATCCAATCTTACACCAGCAAGAGAACTTAATAATCTGATTAAGAATCTTAGATTCTCAGATTCAGAAGGTTCTTTTAATCCA
>Ga0098051_1000481_pt1 | contig 15897 bp, 30 predicted proteins | sample 14BtaG_FD_77069 | JGI IMG/M metagenome (GOLD analysis project Ga0098051, IMG submission 77069) | Marine viral communities from the Subarctic Pacific Ocean - 14B_ETSP_OMZ_AT15311_CsCl metaG | ecosystem: Environmental > Aquatic > Marine > Oceanic | place: Pacific Ocean | collected 2015-01-18 | reverse complement strand
TACCTTCTTCTCTCAATGTTTGTCTAATTTCACTTGACATAATATAATTGTCGTCATAGTCAATAGAATCTTCCCAAATACTATTACCAGGACCGTTAAGTAATCCTACTATGTTTGGAGTACATACAATAATGTAATGCTGTCCATCGTAGTAGCCTTCCTTTTCTAATGCTATCGTTATTGAATTGATAACATCAATCTCACCAAACGGCGAATCTTCACCGTCTGCTTTATATACTTCTTTGACTATTATAACAACTTGTCCTGTGCATGTCAAGGCCTTTTTAAATAAATTTGTATGACCTTCATGCCAGGGTTGCCACTTACCAACGATTGTCACCGATGGCCGTTTGTAATCGAACATAGTCTATTTCTTTTTAAGTTTTGTTTCAAAGTCATCAATAAAGTCATTGATATAATCAGGCAGTTGATTTCCAGTCACTGGTTCTCCTGCTGAGTCAAACACTTCATTATCTAACATTTGCCTTTGGGAAGCTTTGAATTTAATATACATCTGCTTTTTCTCTTTTGAGATTCTGCGTAAGAATGCATACCAAATGATTTGAGTAAAATATGCGAAAGGGTTTTGTGATTTATCTGGATTAAAGTTATGTATATATTGAAGGCAGTTCTCAATTCCGTCAGAGATCATTTCTTCCTTATACATATAACCACTAAAGTTTGGACGTGTTGCCAACCTTTGAGCTATCATCATAATACACTTACCGATATAATCAGGTACTTGCGGTTTATCTTCGCCACCTTCTTCTGCCTCCGCAACTGCTGCTCTATAAGCAATCAACGCTGCGAGGAGGTCTTTATTGTTTACGTAGTTTCGTTTCTTAGCCATTTCAAACTAACACTCCTTTTGTTTTTAATAATGTAATTATAAACTAGTTTCACTGTTTTGTCAATGGTTTTATAACAAATATGAAATTAATTTAACTTTTTTCAAAAAAACTATTGACATATCTATCAACTCCTTGTATAATAAGACTATCGGCTTTAAGGTATACTATAAGTTTAGATATCAACAGTAAATATTTTAAACGGAAACTCCTCTGACGAGTAGATTTCAATTCTTGATTTAAAATGTTTCAATGTATAGTTTTCGTAACTACCTACCGATAAATCATCAGCGATATCATAGAGGACCGCTTTCTGCGAGTCCTCCGCTTTACGTAAACTTCTACCAATTGATTGTAATACTTTAATCTCAGATTTGCTCGAAGAAGCAAAGATCACATTATCAAGTCGCTTAATATTAACACCAGTACTAAATACTCCGTAGGATGCAAGTATATTGTGTTTCTTATCAGGATCGTTCTCGACCAAATGTCGTATGCGTTCACGTTCTTCTCCTTTTGTTGCTCCGTATATAAAATGTAGTTCTCTACCTTCTTTTTGTAATAAAGGTTCAAGTACCTTACCATGTTTCTCAACCAAGTCAAACAATATCAAATTATTTTGATCTTTAAGAGAATGAACAAGGTTCTTAATAAAATTGTTTCTCTTTTCATGAAATACAATGAACTCTCTTTCGGCAGGCCATTTCTTTACTGATTCTTTTACCTGTCCCATTGCCTTTTTAAACGCAGCCTTTGCTTCGTTACTATGATTTAATACAATTGCCTTTACTTCAAAATCTGCAACCGTACCTTCGTCCATTAACTTCTTTGTAGATACAATTCTTTTTACTTCTCCGAAACAACCTTCGAGTACTAACCTATGCGTTTTACTTTCTGATGATTTAAGTGTACCTGTAAATCCATGACGATAAGCGCATTCTTCGAGTTTATGCATAATGGTTGTTAATGACTTTGCTTGGAAGGTATGGGCTTCATCTCCCATCACACAACCGAACTGAGCAAACCAATCTTTAGGTTGTTTCACTAATGATTGCCATGTAGAGATAACAATAGGTAGACGAGTGTTCTTATCAACACCACCTTGTATTTTATAGATATCTGATTCATCACAACCGTAATCAACAAAGTCACCAGCCATCTGATGTACCAATGAAATGGTAGGAACAATAATTAATGTTCTTAATCCAAAGGTCTGATAGTAATGTTGTTGTATTAGGTAAATAATTAAAGACTTACCAGATGATGTCGGTGATAGAGATAAAGATCTGCGGTTACGCAAAGCGTTAGTGATATATTCGATCTGATAGTCTCTTGGTTTAAATTTACAGTTAATCGTCTCAGCCAATTCTTCAACATATCCATCCTCTATGGTTTCAGGTTCTCCGATCTCAGCCGGTGCTTCTAATATATAATCTCTATCTGAACAAAACTTTTTAAGATGTGGAAGTAGACCAACATATAATACAGGACGCATTGGTTGAAAGAGTCTAATTGTTCCATCCCATACTCTTGCTTTGTATTTAGGACTGAACTGATAACCTTCTGGTTTAAATGCAAAGAACTCAGACAACTCCATCTTTAAACCTGAGTCGGCTTTGATCCGCATATATACTGCGTTGATATTTTCTACTTCAATTCTTTCACTCATATAATCCATCCAGCTTCAGGCATGCTTTAAGCCATCCTGATTCTTCTTTTCCAACTCGAAAGGCAAATCCTACAGATTGAAACAAACCTTTTGGTACTTGTCTCCATAGGTCTTCAGGTTGTTTTGAATAGTTTTCTTTAGACGTTGCTAATACACAACAATCGCGTTCTAAAAAGAAATCCCAAAATTCAGTATAAGTCCATGACTTTGAAAATAGAATCTCTGCTGTTTCTTTTCTTGAATAGATATGTGAACGATTGATTTTCTTTGGTCTTTTAAATTCATTCTCTTGAATACGTAATGCAGCTGCTTCGGTAATACCAATCACAGGCCAACCATATTCTTTTAACATACCAGTTAATGCAAGTAACATACCTTGCTGTACTCTTATATCAATTCCTTCTATTTTCTGAATAGAACAAAATCCTTTATAGATCGTTCTTTTTAATTCTTCAGGTATATCTGCTGAGTATGGATTCATAATTTAATTGCCAATAATAATAAAATTGCTGTTAATAAGATATTAGTAAAGAAGATACCAATTGCTAATATTGTATGGTACCAAATCCACCTTGTCTTATATGCGTTCTCAATTGTCACTGCTTCAGGATCTACATCATCCTTCATTACATCTATTGTTTTCTGTTTCTGTGCTTGTTCAAATTGTTTATCTGCTTCTTTTTTGAAACCCCACTCTAAAAATTTATCCCACATTAATAATCTCCGGATTGGAACTTTAGAATATCAATCATATTCTTGATTACGAAGTTCCTGCTATGTATTGTTTTAATTATATCCTCGAGATAGTTTGCATTGGCAGTATGAAAATCAACAGTAAGACTTAGTTTAATAATATCAGCATCGGCTTGAATATGTTTATCCAAATCATTACGAATTACTTTTCGCTGAAATGGTTTCCAACCTTTCTCTCTTAGTGTTAGTTCATCCATGGATCCATCGTAATAGTTACGCTTGTCCATCTCAAGATCTTTGTATTCTGCTTTAAGCTTTTTAACTCGAAGGACTTCCCTATAATACAAGTTATAATACTTGCTATGTAATTCAGGGATTCTTTTACTTTCACCAACAAGATTCGTTTCATCTATCGGTGAGTCTTTAGCCCATAGGCTTGCTATATCATTTGTGTCCATAATTTATTATCTCAAAACTTTTAATTCATATCTATTATAACAAACTTTGAGTTAAATGTCAATAGCCAATATGGTATTTTGTTCTCCTACACCACGCTGAAGAACTCTGTAACCAAGCTCAACATATAGATCAATTGTTTCAGTAACAAGTTCTGCTGGTGTTAATATGTTGGTCTCAAATTCAATCGTCTGTGGATAGTTTTCTTTTTTCCTGTCTTTCAGAAAAGGAATGAATGATTGTAAGATATACGAATCTCCACCTTCAGTATCTAATTTTAATGTTTTGAGTTGTTCAACATTATGATGCTCGAAGATATCACGTAAAGGTACTACATCTACCTCAATCGTCTCAACGTGTTCTTGAAGATTTCTTACTTTGTGTTGATAGTGAAAGTCACCCATAGAATTACAACCACGGATCCAATGTGGAATTCCTTGTCTTACAATTGTTTCATGGGGTATATAGTATACTTTATCTCGGCCCGGCTTACCATCAAAAGAAACTGCACAATTAAGTTTCTCAACATTCTCTTTGTTTGGAAGGCGATCTAAATAGTATTGTATTGGTTCAATGGATAGACCAACTGTATCGTCTCTGGCGTTTTGGATATGTGTTTCAAAATCAGAAGTTCCTACTTCAATAAAATCATAATTCATAATATAGTTTGTCCTATAGTTGTTCCATTGTAAAGACATCGTATCTCATTGTGACCGAACAAGTGGCGTAAGAAACATCTTGAACATTTACATCAAGTTCAATTGATCCTAATCCTGTTGGGAAACAGTCTCTAAATATAAATCTTGTATTTGGATTCTTATGAGAGTTTGTGATGGTTGCGATAATGTCAGATTTAAAACCGTACTTTGATAACTCTAATTGTCTATTTTGGTCAGGGGATAAAGATCCACTAATACCTTCTAACCAATCAAGTATCTCTTTATAGTTATTCATATTCTCATCAATGATAAACGTCATTTCTAAATCGGCATAATTTAATTTATCGTTAACGTCATACAGTGTTGAAAGCGGAGTTTCACGCGCGGAGGGTGTTGCTGATAAACTTGGGATAGAAATCTTCTGCACAAAGAACTCTATGTTCGGTATGCGCTGAATATTAATCGTAAAGTTTGTCGGTGATAAGTAGTTGTTAATAATTTCTGCCATCTCAATTCCTATAAATAACTGTATTGGTATATACTATTTATTTATCTGTTTGGAATTAGTTATGGAAATAAGCAACAACTTCGATTATGCTGGTATGACACTTGAAGAAACTGGCACAATGTGGCATCAGATCTACAAGCAATATGATTACGATTGGTGGTATGAAATACAGCCGTCAGATGTAGTTTTAGATATCGGTGCAGGAAATGGTATGTTTGCCAAGAAAGCATTAGAAGCTGGTGCAAGTAAACTCTATATAGTCGAACCTAATCGTAGACTCCTACGAGCAGCAATACATAATTGTTCAGATCATATGATTGACATCCCTCCTTATAGCAAAGCGTTTCCTATATGCGCAACGATCGGAAAAGATATTGATTCGTCAGGTATGTATCAGAATCCATTATACCGAGCAGAACTTGAACCACAAGTTTTAAATCTACAAGAACTTATAAAAGGATTTGAGATTCCTATTATAGATTACTTACGAGTAGATGCAGTTGGCGCTGAATGTAATATATTGAATAAAGAGCTGTTATGGTTGTTTACGAGTCATGTAAAATTTGCAGCAGTAAGAGTTACTCTAGGCAATAGATATAATTCGCATAAAGTATTTGAAAGGTGGAGAGATTCGTTTTTAGTTGAAGTAAAAGATAAGTTACTTTTTAAAGATACGGCGTTAGGTGAGAACCTATGGGCTGATGATTGGAAAGAAAAGGTACCTTATACGTTTATGATCTATATTAAGAATTGGTAATAAACAACATAAAGGAACTCCAATCTTTAAAGTTTCCTTCGTTTAGAAAATCGTCGTTATAAGCTTTTTCTCTATCCTCGTGTTCAAGGAACCGTACTTGATTAACATCAAACTGTCTGAGTAATCCATCACGGAACTTTTGCCACTGTTTGACGCAACCGCTATATGCGTTCATATGAAACTCTACAGCAATATGGTTTACGCTGTTTTTGAGATAAGGCATATTCATTTCTGTAAAGATACCATATTCACCACCTTCACAATCAATTTTTAAATAATCAATATGCGGTATATCGTAATCAACAACTAGATCCAAGAATGACATCTTCCTATAATCTTTATGTTCTGAATATACATTTGCGAAATGATTTGCCGTTGAACCAATACCTGCTTCAATAGGCAAGACAGGAACTTTACCATGATCAATAAAGTAGTCCGATATATTTCGTATTAGAGTTTTGAGATGAGGCCTCGAAGGTTCGACAGCAATGATCCGCCCAGCGTTGCGATCAAGAGCATGACAAACAAAGAACCCAACACAAGCGCCAATATCAACAACGATATCGCCTGGCTCAACATCACGCCACCATTGGTAATCTTTTCTATAAAAGAACTCATGATATAATGTTTGGACATCTGTTAAGGGTAGTCCTTCGGTAAGTAAATTTAAGTTTAAGTTTTTCTGTTCCATAATCTACCAATTGTGCACCACGTTGCTCATAATAAAAAAGCATGTTAAAAAGTTTACACCAATAATAACCGTTCTTACAATAGCAACATAGTCATCGTATGGTTCTGTTTTGTCATCGGAAAATCCACCTAAGGAGTATTTCCATATATTCCATATCTTGTTCAATTATTTATTCTCCATCGAACAAATCTACTGTCGTATAGTCTTCAAGCATATTGCGAGCATACTTTGCCATTTGTTCTAATTTAATTACAGTTGCTTCAATTTCGGCAAAATCCATTGGCCTAATTTTATCATTAACGGTATAACCTTCAAAATGGTTCTCTATTAATGTTTCATAGTCAAATGTTGTTTCTACGACAGGTTCACAACCTTCTCCAACCCAAACGCAAACGCCTAATCCTTTTTCATCCATCCAAGCAGATGTGTCAAGTTCTATAGTTGATATTTTACTTTCCATTATACATTCTCCAAGTCTGTATTAAACTGTTCTTGTGGGGTTGTCTTTTTCCAAAAGCTCAATGTCGTTTTAGATTCTTCAATCTGTTTCTTTAACTTTACAATCTCTTCGTTTGTTGCATTTAAGAAACTTAATGCGAGCAATCTGTTTGTGTCACCTCCTAGCGCAGATGTCTCTTGCATTATTTGATTGACGACCTGTTCTTTAGTATTGTTTTTATATACTATACGATCATCAATATTTGCTTGAATGAATTCCATTTTGACATTAAGCCATCGGACCTCTTCATTAAACTCCTCTATACGAGCGTCGATTCTCTTCTGCAATATACCTAAACGGTAATCACAAAAGTCCTTTACAAGGTCTCGAGCATCTGTGTATTCTCTGAGTTTACCATCAAAATCAATCACTGTTAAGTTTTGAGCGAATGGCTTGCTGAGTTTAAACTTGGTAATGAGTTTGGTATCAGTCCATTTGACCGATGATAGTTTGAGCTTTACCTCAAATCTAAAACCTTCCTTATTACATTTATCTTCGTAGGATACGATATCTCCATCTTCTTCTAACTTATCAAGTACCTTAACATATCCTTCTCGGTCAAAGCCGTATGGTACCTCTGTGATGGAGACGCCTGTTTTACCAGAACGTTTGAAGGTACCATACGAAACATATTTGGTTGGGTCCTCTTTGGATTGCTCAACCGTTCCTTTGAACTCAGGAAACATAACTTTAGGCTTTGTGGTAATTTTACCTTTATCCAAATATTGAATACAGGCTCTCTTTAAATCTTTTGGGCTGTGTGGCAATATATTCGTTGCGAATCCGGTTGCGATACCCTTTGTTCCATTGACCAACACTAAAGGTAGAATCGGTAAATAGAATGCAGGTGGTTCGTGTTCAGGATCTTCGTGAATAGGACTCAGATCAACGTCTTTAATATATTTGTTAAAATTGTCATGTACTCTTGAATAGACATAACGAGCAGCACCAGCTTCTTGAACCAATCGAGTACCAAAAGATCCACGACCTTCAATCAAGCAGATGTTGTTATTCCATTCAGCAGCCATTAACTGTCCTGCACCAGCCGCAGATGATTCACCATGATTATAACCATAGTCGGAAATAATACCTGACACTGCAGATACCTTTTTGAAATCCTTCTTGCTATTTAATAATGAAGAATAAAGGTAGAACCTTTGAACAGGTTTAAGACCATCAATCATATTAGGAATAGCACGACTCTCAACGGTATACATTGCGAACGATTTCCACTCGTTGGCAGCAACCTTTGAAATAGGATAGTCATTACCTAATTCGTTTGAACTAATGTAAGCTGTTAAATCACTCATAATCATTTCCTGTAATATTTACCGTTTCTATTCCGTTCACCATGTTTCTTATATATCTTCCTGATAGAAAATACTTCTTTTGAATGGAACCATTCTTTACGCCTTCAATAGTATCCATTGCTTGTTCTCTTGTAATCTTTTGAGCATCGTAATATGATTTCATTGCACAAATATATTCTTTACAGTTACGTGGACGATCTTCGTAGATAGAACATTTCATATCTACATGGTGTTCACAACCACCTGACAATGAAATATCTTGTTCTTGCTTATCTCCTTCATGTACCTTAACGAATGGAAACAAATCTCCAGCGCAACATAGTCCACAATCAAAGCATAGATTATCCAAACATATACTCCTTTCTTAAACTACTGTCTTTACCAAACATCATTTGAAATACCGAAGCATCATCAACAGTAACCACGTCATATTGTGGTTTGTTAATAATCTTATGGTATTCATCTTCGGTTAATGAACCTAGACCTTTAATATATCTATGATGATATCCACTATTCTTTTTGAACTCTGAAGCATCTTCATAAGTATAGAACCATTTAACATCTTTTCCTTTTGAAGATATCATAATTGGTGTTCTTGTAATCATTACTCTTTGTTCTGTTAAGAGTCTTGGCCAGAATTTGTAAAAGAATGCAATTAGCAATGGTGATATATGTCCTATACCGTCATGGTCAGCATCAGTTAATGTGGCTATATATTTGTATGTCATATTGTCCACACTTCCTGGATCGTTAATATCGAGACCCAGAACCGCTACCAATTCAGATAGTTCTTTGTTCTTTAATACCTCAGCAGGTTTCATATCCCAGGTATTCATAATCACACCACGAAGTGGAAAGGCTCCAATCGTATTAGGATCACGAACCTTTAACAAGAATCCCATCGCAGAATCTCCTTCCACGATTTTCAGAGTAGCATCATCTTTATTCGCAGAAATATGTTTCGCAACTTTTACCTTACGTAACTTTTTCTGAGCCAATGTTGCAGCTCTTCTATCCGCGGCTAGCTTCTTTGCTAGTTGTGCTTCAATAATAGGATCAATTATATCAGGAGTATTTAATATCTTCTGCGCAAGCCATTCAGCATCACGTACCTGACAGATATCTAGGTGTTCCTTAATGTTTCCAATTGGATTAGTTAGTCGTTCTTTTGTTTGAGAATCAAATTTAGGATTCACAAAGTTACGAGCAAACATAACAAATGTAATACCACTCTTGATCGTAGTCTTAAGAACTTCGACCTTGTGACGTCTTTTAATTTTGACAGTTAACGAATCAATAATAGTATTCATAAAGTGGTCAACATAAGTACCACCCTGTCTTGTATTCACACCGTTAACATAACTGTTAGTTCTGAACCCATCTTCCGAAGGAGCAATAAAGTAGGAAAGATTATTTGTCTTCTCCATGATTGCGATATCAGAAAACATTTCAGTATACTTCTTGAAGTTGTTAACCATGATCTTCTTTTTATTAAAGGAAAACTGAATCTCAGGAAATGCCATCTGCAAACTGATGAGACGATCTTCAATTAATATAATAGTATCAAGTTGCTCCAATGAGTCAACCTCAAACAAATCAAAGTCAGGAACAAATGATACCTCAGTACCGTTACCTACTTTGTTGCCTGTCTTAACCTTCATGGTATCAGCACCGTCTTTACAGTCAAGTTGTATTGACTTTTTATTAGACCATGTTTTACCTCTGAATTCTTTGGATAGGAAATTGGTTGCAGCTGAACCGACACCGTTAGTACCGATCGTAACTCGTTCGTCATCGAAAGAAGTACCTGCATTGACTTTCGTCCAAGCAGCAACAGGTCTTAAGATGTTTTCATTTGAAGCTTCGTCAAAGATCTTGTCTTGAGGAATACCTCGACCGTTGTCAGTGACCGTTACTTCGTTGTTATTAATAGATACATTAATCTTGTTTGCATATTTGAAATTTGTGCGGATAGCTTCGTCGATAGCATTATCGAGAATCTCGTCCACCATTTTTGATAGTGCAGGTACATACGTTGCTTTCTTCCATTCTCCAAGAACGAATCTTTCGATCTCTTCCTTAGAAGCTGAGCCCATGTACATACCAATCCTTTCTCGAACGTGCTGTCGAGCAGTTAGGATTCTGAACTGTTCAGTATTTTTAGTCAATTGTTAATCTCCATCATCAGCCACCATTATACAATAGTTAGAAGCCAATGTCAATAGTTATTTCAAATAAATGATCTGTCGTCAGGGCTGCATCTTTCCGAATCATGCCTTACCACCCTCTCAAACAATTCATTATGATACCATTTTACAATAGTCGAACACAAATGTCAACTACTTTTTTCGTTATCTTCAACTATCTATATATTGTATAAGGAGCAATTCTACGAAAATAATTTCAGAAAACCATTGACAGATGCTGTCGCGCTGTGTATAATAGATATATCATCTCTAATACAACAATAGAGTCTTGACATTAAAGGAGTACATTATGGGATTAACACATGAACAAATAAAGCTGCTTGCGCAGCAATCCACCGTAGGTGGCAAACAAAGGTATACGGAATCGCAAATCAGGGATATGGTCGGAGCACCATCAATTGAAGAGGACCAGATCTGTGGTTGTGGAGACAGAGTCAATACCTGTCCTGATGCCTACGAACATATGACGCATGGAGTCTAGTTATTAAAAATCAGTTCTATATAACAAAAAGTTCTAACAAATATGAATTTTTTATCATAAAACTATTGACATGCTACGAATAATAGAGTATAATATAATCTGAAAAATTGAAATTTAAACGCAATGGGAGTTGTTATGAAATGGTTTGAATGTACTGCCGAACAGGTTGAGGTAATCTACCAACTAATTGAAGCGGAGAACGCTCAAGAAGCCAAAACTCAGTTTCGGGAGATGTATCCGATGGTGACGGATGTGCGGGTCAAAGAATGGGAGTTGTTATGAATTTAGAAAACTATCAAATCAAACCAAGGTCAAGGGCAAATTTTGTCTCGACCAGTTTACAAGGCTATATCACAGCCAGTTATGCAGATCTTGTTAAGGTCTTCGGTCATCCACAATGTACAGAGACTTCCGGTGACGGCAAAGTTGACATTGAATGGGAAATGACTATCGAAGATTACGATCACAATGCAACCCGTCCTTTTACCATTTATAATTGGAAAGACTATGACGGCGGTTACGAAGCAATGTCTAACACAGAATACCAATGGCATATCGGTGGTACTTCAGGTATCGTATCTGCATATGTTCAAGAATTCTTCAACAAAGAGGTAGCGTAATATGGCTAAGCTAACAAGTTACGAAAAGGTCATGAAAGAATTGACCAAAATGAAAAAGAAGTACGATAAGGACGAAGCAACCAAGGAGCGCAGAGAAGCAGCAAAGAATGAACGTGCTGCTAACAAGCTTGCCAAGATGAAGGACTTCTCCTTGTATTCTGATGACAAGTTTGACGCTGTGACAGAGTTGAATTTGACACCATCATATAACGAAGGTGGTATCAACCAAGAATGGAACTAATTACAGTTCTTGCAGCTATCCTTGCGGTAGCAGTTATTTTCTTCGCAAGTATCAAGTCTTTACTATGGCTTGCGGAGACAGTATGGGATAACGCGTTTTTGATGTTATCTCTTATAATACTTTTTATTATTTTTGGATTATAAATTATGAAAGTTTTTTTCTCGGGTCCACGTGACGGACAATTACCAATGAATCTTCAGGCATCGGCTCTGATGGCAGTAAAGCTATTCTCAAAGAAGCTCAACATGCATCGACTCCGTACTAATATTCATATACGGTTCCATCACAATCTCTTTGTAGACAACTCCCACAGTGAGGGACTTTGCGAGTCCGTGGATTCGAGAAATTTTATATTAGACATCGCGTTGTATGGGAATTGGATGTCGACATTGGCTCATGAATTGGTCCATGTCAAACAGTTTGCTCGTGGAGAGCTGACAGAGAATTTACAATATTGGAAAGGTAAGGACCATTCCGAAACAGATTATTGGAAACAGCCGTGGGAAGTAGAGGCTCGCAGGTTACAGAAGAAACTCATGATTGAATATATGAATGAGTTTGAGCAAGGTTAGTATTTGGAAATGCGGCCATAGCACAATCGGATAGTGCAACAGCCTTCTAAGCTGTAGGTTCCAGGTTCGAGTCCTGGTGGCCGTGCCAAGTACAAAAGAGGTATAAATAGCTAATGAGTAAAAAGAAAAGAATACCGTTAAAAGGTGCAGCTGAATACGATGCTCTAACAAAGGCTCGCAAGTGGTACGTATACTTGACTAAGTCAGGTGTTGCCAAAAGTATTAAAAGAGGTTATAATAAAAGGTTTAGGAAAGATGGAAAAGCGCAAATTGAGAAATCCAGTCGCGAAGAACTGCAATAAGTTCAATAAACCAGTCACGCATGTTGACCGTAAGAAAGCGGCCGCACGTGGATACGACAAATATAAAAGGTATATAAAAGAATGATGACAACAGCAGAGTTTTTTAAATTGTTAGAAAGCCATGATTGGACGTATCAATATTCCGACGATCATCGAGCTTGGGAGAAAGGTAATTCAGAAAGTAAACGCCTTCAAGCAATCATTCAAGAAGATCCTTTATTTACGCGAATGTATTTGGCTTACGCAGATTATATCTTCAAGCCATTAGATGAAAGGGAAGGAATGGTCAGACCAAAACTTGAGGATTATTTAAATTGAGATTATTGGAAGAATCATACGGAGATATAAGAATATATTCTGAAAGACCGTATGGTTATAAAAGGTATATCGTCGACTACGGAGATGGACATACAAAGATGTTCAGTGGTCTGTGGTACAAGTTACCTAAAGTAAAAGAATTAGTTGAAAAGGAAATAGCAGCACGCTCTATATAAAATGGTTACCAAAGATTTAACAAAAGAAATAAAGTCTGAAATTAAAGAACAGTTCAAAGAAAGTACTATGACAAGAACTGGTCGGCTTGCGATGGAGCTTACAGCCGAACGAGCAAGATTAAGACAGGAGATGGAAGAATTACAGGTACAGGTTGAAGATCTGAGTCCTGCCACTCCAACAGGTACTATTGATAGTTATATTAAATGGGCAGCAACGATACTTGCAGTGTTAGGAGTATTTACTCAAAGTGCAGGTTTTATTTTTATAGGTAAAGTTGCATATGCTTTAAGTTCTGTTGCATGGACGTATGTAGGACACTGTTGGAATGATAAAGCAATTATGATTGGTAGTGCAATCACAGGAACTGCTGTACTATTAAATTTGACGGAATATATATGAAAGAAGTATTTGTATTTGATGTAGACGGAACACTAACAGATTCTCGTTTACCTATTGATTCTGAGTTCAAATCGTTTATGGTAGAATTCGTGGAGTCAAACGATGTATACCTCGTAACAGGATCCGATAGATTAAAGACATACGAACAAATAGGATTCTCTTTTTACGAGTCTTGTAAAGGTGTATGGCAATGCAATGGTAACGAATTTTGGATTGGATCTCAATTACAGAGTAAGAATGACTTTAATCCACCTTATGAATTTAAAAAGTTTCTTAAAGATAAGGTTGCTAACAGTCGATATCCTGTTAAGACAGATGGCCATCTTGAGGAAAGAACAGGCATGATTAACTTTTCGGTTGTTGGACGTAACTGTTCAGTAGATCAACGAAAGGAATATTTTGCATGGGATAAGAAGTATCATGAAAGATATTTAATATGTGAAGAGATTAATAGTGAATACCCAGATCTGCACGCTTCAGTTGGTGGAGAGATTAGTATTGATATTGCACCAAGAGGTAATAACAAATCTAAAGCATGGGATGTATTATCAAAAGAATACGATCATATACATTTCTTTGGAGACAAAATGACTTATGGAGGCAACGATTATCCGCTTGCCTTAACAATAGAACTAAGTAAGACAGGAACTACATACGCTGTTGAATCTTACAAACAAACCTGGGAGGTTTTAAAAGGATTATGAAAAAGAGATATACATATAAACACGAAGGCGACGAAACAAGAACTTTAGAAGTCACCGGACATCAACTCGAAGAAGCGGCAGGCGAATTTTCTCGACCTAATAGAACATACGTTCTGAGACTTGACCACATTGTCGTGGATTTTCCAACCGCTAATATTATAACGGAAACGGTCATCGAAGAGTAATATGATACGTAGTGATAGAGGTGAAAGGAAGCTAGATTGGTATGTCAAATGGATGGCATCAATGTTAGTTATGACAGCAATATGCGCAAGAGCTGCAGGTCCTGAATGGAGGGACATTGATTTAATCACAGGTACTGTCGGTGTTGCTTTATGGTTATGGGTATCACTGCTATGGGAAGACAGAGCACTTATATTATTAAATGGTGTTTCCTTCTTTGTACTCTGCGTTGGAATATTAAAAGAATTTGGACCACTCATGCAAAAGTTTCAATTGATTGCATGGTTGGTCGGATAAGGCTCGCGGCTGTAGTTCAGCTGGATAGAATATCGGTCTACGAAACCGAAGGTCATAGGTTCGACTCCTATCAGCCGCGCCACTATTGACATTCTCTAAAAAGTTTGTTATAATAGACAAAATTAAACACAATTGGATATATATTATGGATAAGAACGAAACTGCAAATTTGATTAAAGCACTACAAGAAGGTGTTGTGACAGTAACATTTGAAAAGATTAACGACGGTGGTACACGAGTAATGCCATGTACGATCAGCGAAAGTATTTTGGAAGACAACGGTATTAAAGTTGGAGTCAAAGCGATTGATGCAAGCTCAGACCATATTGCTGCTTGGGCAGTTGATAAGGAAGCTTGGAGATCTTTTAGACTTGACACAGTAACAGGTTGGGTAATAGGAAATCAGAAAGATGCAGTGGCCTAATAGAGAACCATGGCACGACGGTGTTAGAATGCAATTTGACTTTGATGATTATATATTATCAGTCGTTAAATTTACAGGATCCTACGGTTGGAGAAAAGGTCTGTGGGAGATTGCATTTATGGACAGAAATCAGTACTTCGTCGACCCGCCTGCTGAATTAGATTTTATGAATGAATATTCCTCCTCAGGAGACGTTGGTATCTACGGACACGTCAATGATCCTCAAGTGGATAGAATAGTACAAGCAATGGAGAAATTGGATAATGCCAATTAAATTAGGACCAAGCCAGGTGGTCAAAGATAGAACGACTGGTAAATCAACAACAAAACATTCTTATATGAAGTCAACTCCTTTAAAGGGACTGTTGGATGTTTATACAAGATCTAGTACGACACCTAAACTTCGTCAAAAAGTTCGCAACGAGCTTGTAAGACGTAAAGCAGAAATACCTGCATTGGAATTGTAATGCTAGATTACCTAGATAAGTTTTTAGATAAACTCGAATGGTGGTCAATGAAAGTCTTAATAGGATTTGGTTTAATACTAACATTCGTTTTCGTTGTTGGTGTTTTATATGTATTAAGTGAAAAGGCAACAGATAACATCATTGGTTATACTGATCATGGTGTAATAATTCGCGAAAGCGATTTGGAGATAGAAGATGAGTAGGACGGCAAGTATTAGAAAGGCCCAAATGATTGGAGACAATGTCTCAGGTAGTAGTGGCCCAGATACGATGTATGTTGTAGACCTGATGGAAAATGGACAAGTTGTAGAGACAAGAACATTACCAGGTAAAAGTGAATCATATGCAAGAGATGTTGTTGAAAACTGGGAGAGTGGATTAATTCAGCTTCTTATAGATTAATATAAATATAATT
>Ga0098051_1000469_pt1 | contig 16194 bp, 23 predicted proteins | sample 14BtaG_FD_77069 | JGI IMG/M metagenome (GOLD analysis project Ga0098051, IMG submission 77069) | Marine viral communities from the Subarctic Pacific Ocean - 14B_ETSP_OMZ_AT15311_CsCl metaG | ecosystem: Environmental > Aquatic > Marine > Oceanic | place: Pacific Ocean | collected 2015-01-18 | reverse complement strand
GGTTGTTGGTTCGAATCCGACCGGGAGTACTTCAAACCGCGCTTTAACAGGCGTGGTTTTTTATTTCCCTAAATAAGTATATCCGATTAATGATATCTAAATGGAGTTATTATGGCATCGCCACACCCTGCTGAGTACTACACTGTTGAGGCTTTACACGATTACAACGTGGATGTTCCCAATCATGAAATTTATCTGATGGGGGAAGAGTCTCAAGGCGACGATGAAGGAAACGAACCGGGAGTTGAGTATATAATGGCATCCCGGTTTATTCGTAATATGAGATTTCTAACTACGAAAACTCCTAAAAAGAATTTATTAATTCATATGAAATCGTGTGGTGGGTCGTGGGAAGAAGGGTTAGCCATATACGACACTATTAAATTTTCCCCTGCTAAAACCACGATCTTAAACTACACGCACGCAAGATCGATGACCAGTATAATCTTTCAGGCAGCGACCAAGCGTGTTATGATGCCGCATTCCCATTTCATGTTCCACGGCGGGACGACTGTATTTTCAGGAACATACAAACAAGCATTGGCAACAGCAGAGTTTTCACGAAAACATGAAATGGATTGGATGCTGGATATGTATGTTTGCCGTATGAAGCAGGGCGGTAAGTTCTCTAGCTGGACCGAGGCAAAAATCAAGAATATGCTCATCAAAGAGATGGATAAGAAAGAAGACGTATACCTGACCGCAGAGGAAACTGTTGAGTGGGGATTGGCGGATGAAATCTTTGACGGTAATTGGGGCAAGATAAAGAAATGAAACGATTCAAGCACCACATCAAAGAAGCACTAGACAAGCCGTATCCGGTTAAACTTGTCAACACTGATGTTGGTGGATACTATTACGAGTTCAAAACAGATCAGGGTGTAACCTATGTCATCAGCATTGCGTCTACTAGTAGCCCGTGGGAAGAGCATGACCCCGAAACTGCTGTGTGGGAAATAGAATTTGAAAACTATGATAGACAAACACACCTCACGAAATCCGGTGATGAGTTTAGAGTGTTTGCATCAGTTGCATCAGCAGTGAAGTCATTCATGCAAAAAGAAAAACCAAACCATGTCATGTTTCGTGGTGCGAAGGGCGGAAAAGACGGAGATCGACGAGGGTTGTATGGGAAATTTGTTAAGAAATTGGGGCGAGTATACAACATGAAGATGTCAACGCTCAGTGGGAATAAAAATACGGCAACATTTCGACTGGACAAGAAATGAAACGATTCAAGCAACACATCAAAGAAGCATTTAACAAACCGTATTCGTGGAAGAAAGACCGATGGGCAGGTGTGCATACTCGGTATATCTTTAAAACCGATGACGGGCGAACCGGTTCGGTTACAATGGAATCTCCTGATGATGAAGTTGCCGATGTTGATTTTGAAATAAATAGCTCCACGGTGATCACCGGTGGTGGCGACCAGTTTCGTATCTTTGCGACCGTGGGTGCTGCGCTTGACGATTATATCAAATCGACTCCGACGCTGTGGGCAATCAACTTTGAATCGTTCAAGGATGATACTCAGGTACGTGATGGTGGGCGCGACACACGCAAGTCTCTATATAGTCTCATGGCTAAAAAACTCGCCAAGAAATATAAGATGCGACTGACTACTAGCGGATATGGTAGTCATATGAAATTCACCCTTATTAACGACAAGAAAGAGCCGGGCAAATGAAATCATTCAAACAACATATCAACGAAAAACGCATCAAGCTGATGTACATCAAAGACGTTTCTGGTACAGGAAACTACACCGGCAAGTCTGGAATGGTCGATGGGCTTTTGAACCCATCTTCTAGAGCAGAAATTATTTCATTCGCAAAGAAAAACGAAGACCATTGTAGAATCTTCATAACACCCGACAAGCGTGTGTTGTGTTGGGGCGGTCCATCCTCTCTACAGAATATGATCATACACGGAGAAGTTGCCGCAGGAGAAGGATTTGATTGGAAAAAATCAGTCCGTGGTTTGTTTTCTCTTTCTGGTGATGATGAGCCAATCTGGATGGTCGAGTTGGAGAATATTGACAAGAACAAAAAACTTCTTGCTCGACTTTCAAAAGGATTCAAAGAGTTGATGGACGATCCCGATGTCTATGTTGATGAGTACGAGGATATGTGGTAAAATGAAACGATTTAAGCACTATCTACAGGAAGCAATGGATACGCCGTATTCATTTGAGAAGATCAGTGGTAGCCCAAACAAATCAATGGTCTACACCTTCACAACACAGGACGATGATGAAGGCAAGGTCTATATACAACACTCTCTCGATCCCGATATCGGGACTGAGGTGATCTTCACAATCAATGATAAGATAAAATCTACAAACTATGGCGACCCATTTCGTATATTTGCAACAGTATCTGCGGCAATTGATGACTATCTGAAGAAATCATCAAATGTTAGTCGTATTGTGTTTAGTGGAACTAAGCTAGGCGACCCCCAAAACAAACGAGTAAAACTCTACGGAAGACTAGCAAAGAAGCTGGCAAAGAAATACAGGATGAAGCTCGATGTCCGAGATCACGACACAGACACCGATTTCTATCTAATCAAAGAAGAGTGGGTAACCGATGTCCAGTTCGGTATCAACAAGTATTCAGATGTCTTCAAGAATCCCACCAGTCGGGAGATGACAGACTTTCTTAAAAACTTGACCGACGATGCGAACATTGCTGGTATCCACTACAAGAATGATATCTATATCTTTGAAGGCGAACATGCGAACGTAATCACCAAGCTCGATCTACCCCGTGATCCCCGCAACTCATTCCGTTGGCGAGCAACACACCACAACGGCAAGATGATATTTCTTGATCTGAGTGGTGCGTATTCATACACTGAGTATGCTGAAATGCCATCGGTAAGACAGAAGATGGTTGAGCGACTTGCCGACGTATACAATCACAAATCACTAAAACGATTTTGGGGACCAAGCAGACAAGTATTCCAGTGGACAAGCTCAATGGCATATCTCATCGACAAGGATGAATGGGAAGTAGAAGCAAAGCAGGCAGGTATCAAACTATGAAACGATTTAAACACTATCTACAAGAAGCACTAGACAAGCCATATCAGATGAGTTCATTTACTTCGCGTGATGGTCATGTCTATGAATTCTACACTGATGATGGGCGAGAGGGACGAATCACTATCGACATGGAAGATGACTATTCATATGAGCTAGATGGTGATGTCGCTGTTGTTGTCTTTGAGATTGATGGAACTACCACAAAAACTGGTAAGGGTGATCAGTTTCGTATCTTTGCAACTGTTGCGAAGGCGATTGATGACTTCATGAAAACCCGGCGTGATGATGTTGGTAAAATCCATTTTAGTGCGGATAAGCCAATGGCAACTGCTGGCAGTCGTGTGTCGCTCTACCGAAAGTTTGCACAAAAGCTAGCGAAGAAGTATAATCTCAAGCTCGACACCTTTGATGCAGGCAATGTCATGGAGTTTGACCTGATCAAAGAAAGCATCAACGAAGAGGCAGGATTTCCTGTCAACAAACGATTTAAACACTATCTACAAGAAGCACTAGACAAGCCATATCCGATGAAGAAATCTCGTAGGGGAGATGTTCATGAGTATGACTTTCACGTTGCATCGGGGGTGATTGCTACCGTTAAAATCGAATATGACCGGGAATACGGCAATGCAGATATTCAATTTGAAGTCGGTCGTACTATGAAAAAGCGAGATAGCGGCGGGGATCAGTTTCGTATCTTCGCTACTGTCCGCGCAGCACTTGAAGACTTCATGAAGAGTAACCATCCAAACGAATTGTTCTTTAGTGGTACTAAGGATAGTGCGCAAGACAGTGATAGTAGACTCAAGCTATATAAGACACTGGCAAAGAAGATTGCTAAGAAGTACAAGTACAAACTAAACACGTACAGCAATTCACCGGGTCAGGTTGTTTTTGAGCTTACTAAGGAGAGCATCAACGAAGAGTGGGTCACGCAGAACGATTGGGTTGGCGATATGTTCAAGAACCCAACCCCGCGTGAGCTATCTGAATACATGAAAACGGTCAACCAGCTTAACATTGCTGGCATTGTAGCGGATGGCGATATCTATCTGTTTGATGGTATGCATGACGATGGGTTTGAAGAAATCCGTAAGCATAAGAACGGATACCCAAGAAAATCATTCCGTTGGCGTGCGATCATTCGGGGTGGCAAGTTTGCATCGCTTGGTCCGTCTGGTGGCGATCCGATTGACTACTATGGCGTGTCGAAAGAAACCCGCGAAGCACTATTCAAAGACATGGCAGCAGTCTATACAAATAAATATATGAAGTCACGAATGGGAACATACGATCAGGCATTTGGTGAAGTCATTCGTGCTTTCATGCGATTCTCAGGCATGGAAGAGCAGGAAGTCTTTGCAGAACTAGAACAACTCAAGAAGAAGTACAAGGTGAAGTGACATGAAAAAATTCAAACACTTTATCAAAGAAGAGTGGGTCGATCAAACAAACCGGCTAGGCGATGTCTATAAGAACCCATCATCCCGCGAACTCAAAGAGTATGGATCGACCGCAGAGTTTGGAGACTTGGCAGGAGTGATGGTTGATAACGATGTCTATCTGTTTTCCGGTGGTGGTCTTCATGATGAAGCACTGGAACTGCTATCCAAGAAAGGCGCAAGCGGCAGGGTGATTAAATTCCGTGGCACAATCAGCAAGTCGGGTAAAATCGAAGAGCTATCACCAAGCGGTGCTTTTATGGGTGGAGAAACACCGAAGAAACGCAAGAATCTTTTTGATAACATCATGAAAGTATACAATCACAAATCACTAAAACGAAACATGGAAGATGTGAGAGATGTGATGTATCCAATTCGTTCTATCTTTGGTAACTACAAAGCATACAAAGAATTCCAAGAACTGATGGACAAAGTGAAGAAATAAATACTCATAACACTAAATAGTTACACAATCCCCCGAAAGGGGGATTTTTTATTCCTCTGCCCATAGGGGGTTGACTGGTCCGGTGGGTATGGTATAATATAGATATGAGCCTTAAAGAAGATATCGAACTGATCAATCGCGCACGCGAAGCAGCTAAGAATGCACACGTTAAACAGAAGCGGTCCAATGGCGATCCCTATTTTGAGGGGCATGTAGAGCAAGTCGCGTATATGGTACAAAACGCTGCTCCGGTAAACATACATCTAGGTATGATGTCGGGTGTACAAAGCATATCTAAACTTGTTGCGGCAGCATATCTACACGATGTTGTAGAAGATTGCGAAAACTTGGGTTGGTCGCATGAAGTCATCGAGCGTGATTTTGGTCCGCAGATTTCAGAAATCGTCAAGGCACTAACGCGCGACGAAAAGGATTCGTATTACACCTACATTCATAAAATTGCCCTTGCTGGTCCGTATGTTGCACTGATCAAAGTGTGCGATCTGGTACAGAACATCGGTGACAATTTGGATGAAGGATCGATGAAGGATAAATACAGATTCGCGCGAGACTTCCTTGTGTGTGAATACAACTTTGAGGGATGCGGTCTGAATGGCTAAGTTTTTTATTCTAGAAGATTGTCCACAACGTATGTCGCATTTCACTGATGCATTCGGTAGCGACATTGTACACAAAGACAATGCCGCAGAATTTATTGCTGCTCTTGAAGCAGATGCCTTGAATTCTGATCCGATTGATGTTATACTGTTAGACAATGACCTGTCAAGCGGCAGTGGTGGATTCGCGCCAAAGAATACCGGGTACGATGTTGCTCGTTGGATGGTCGATAACCGAGTTGATGTCAAGTTGGTTGTTGTTCATACAATGGATGGTGTTACTGGTGATGAAATGGTGTGGCGATTGAAATACGAAGGATACAATGTACAACGTGTGCCGTTTGTTGAAATGAATTTTGAGGGTGACCTAAAAGAAGGATTGCTGTCTGTAGCAAACATGACCGATGAGTAAACATAAAGAATCACACGAAGCACGCAAGAAGCGTATGGAAGAAACCGAAGGTGGTCGCCGCTTTCGGACTTCGATGTGGTCTGCACACGGTAACATTAAAGATAAGAAGAAGTCTCGTCGTGACTGGAAACAGAAAGGTAAATTATGATTGAATACACAGTAAAAGTATGTCCAGATGGAACCAAATCGTGGTATCTAAACGGTCGCCTGCATCGTGAAGACGGTCCTGCTGTTGAACGTGTAGATGGAACCAAATCGTGGTATCTAAACGGTCGCCTGCATCGTGAAGACGGTCCTGCTGTTGAACGTGTAGATGGAGGCAAATGGTGGTATCTAAACGGTCGCCTGCATCGTGAAGACGGTCCGGCTATTGAGTATTCCAGCGGAACCAAATCGTGGTATCTAAACGATAAACGACATCGTGAAGATGGTCCGGCTGTTGTGTGTTTTGATGGAAGTAAAGAGTGGTGGCTAGACGGTAAACCACTAACCGAAGAACAGTTTAATGAAAAGATGAATCCGGAAGTCAAAGAAATGACTGTTGAAGAAATTTCAAAACTGCTCGGTCATGAAGTCAAGATTGTAAAGGGATAAATTTATGAAACTAACTATGCTATCAGAAAACATGAATGTAAAACCAAAGCGTATTATCTATGGCGGTGTGTTGTATCACGGCGAAGAGTTTTGGTTAAACCGCGATCTGTTTGGCAATTCGCCAAACGCATTTGTACATGATAAACGCCAAGCTAACGTGTGGAACAGGGAAAAGTATGCACATGGGTTGTCTGATCGGCGCAAGCGAACAAAGCAGAGATTGTCGGTTTCGACCAACGAACTTACATTGGTTCGCGGGTCGATTGGTGAATCCATCAAAGATGTTGGTATCTATCCTGTCAAGGTTGTTGTAGAAAACACTGATGGGAAGCGTGAAGAATGGTTGGTTACGGAGTAAATTATGATTGAATATACAGTACGAGTACATGTCGATGGGTCCAAAGAATGGTTTCTAAACGGTGTACTCCACCGTGAAGATGGTCCGGCTCTTGAGCATCCTAGCGGAACCAAAGAATGGTTTCTAAACGATAAACGACATCGTGAAGACGGTCCAGCTATTGTGCATTATGATGGAACCAAAGCGTGGTTTGTAAACGATAAACGACATCGTGAAGATGGTCCGGCTGTTGTGTGTTTTGATGGATACAAAGAGTGGTGGTTAAACGGTAAAGTCTTGACCGAAGAACAGTTTAATGAAAAGATGAATCCAACAGCCAAAGAAATGACGGTTGAAGAGATTTCAAAACTGCTTGGTCATGAAGTCAAGATTGTAAAGGTATAAATTATGAAATACTATATTGCTGGTCCGATGCGTGGTTGCCCACGATACAACTTTGCTGCGTTTGATGAAGCAGCGACCAATATTAGTTTCCGAGGCGATGAATTTATTTCCCCTGCGGATATTGATAGGGAGCATGGGTTTGATCCATACAAACTACCAGAGGATACTGATTGGTCTAATATTCCCGATCAGGTACCGCAGCGTGAAGCAGTAGCCCGCGATACAAAAGCTATTCTTGAATGTGATGCGATGTACATGCTCAAAGGATGGCAAAAATCAAGAGGCGCAACGGCTGAATACTATATTGCCCTATGGCTAGACATGCCGGTTGAGTTTGAAGACCCAACCGAAGACCCGAATTATGTACCGGACGTTATCGAAGAGGCAGGACATCTTGCATCGGTTGATCGACAGTCTACCTATGGTCATCCGATTGAGAACTGGCAGCGTATCGTTGATTCGTTTGCTCCCATGATTCAACATAAGATGAAAGATGGTGAGTCACTAGACATTCATGATTACTGGCGACTGATGGTTATTACAAAAGTTTCGCGTGATGTCCACAAGCCAAAGCGTGACAACAAGGTAGACATTGTTGGATACGTCCAGTGTGCGCAACAAGTCTATGAGAAAGAGCAGGAGAAGAATGACTAAAAGACCACGACCGGAAATGTATCTGAATTTATTGTTTGCTGGTGCTGGTGCAATCACACTAGGTTTCTTAGGGTTTCTTGCTGGATACATGGAAGGTGAACGGAAAGTATTAAGAGAGGCAGTAGAAGTTGGTGCTGCTGAATACTATGACAACTACCAAACCATGAATCGTGAAATCCGGTGGATTGTGGTAGACGAGAAGACAAAATAAGATTGTGGGCTGTTATGGCGTTTCAGGTAGAATCGGTTGAACTGCGGTCTGCCTTACCTGTCGCAGAATAACCCAAAAGGGGTATTCTGAATAAATTTGGTGAAATCCCCCAAAAGGGGGATTGTTTTTACAATAAATTTATGGGATAATGCTTTCTGTTGAGTTGACCTTTTCCCTGATTGAAAGACCTACCATGAACTACTGGAATCTTGCCCCTGCCGCTCGTATCGCTCCCCTGACTACCGAAACTATCGAGCGGGCTGATCGCAAGGACGATTATGGGTGGGATTTGCAACGAGAAGCCCACTGGTATCTGGTCGATGCCTATTGGGAGTTGGATCGGGAAGAGTTGCTAGCCAACACCCCCGAAGCGGGTGGGCTGGATGAGTATGACCCTGAGTATCATGCGGGACTGACCGCTAATCTAAATCGTGTTGACACGATTCACCCTAATGGGTGATTCGTGTTTTTTTTGTCAAAATAACCCCTAAAGGGGATGGACAAACAATAAATTTATGGGATAATACTTCTGTTGAGTTGATCCCCTGATGAAAGGAACCCGATGAAACCTGCCGACTCCAAAATCGAAACTTTTGCTTCTCTTGCCGAGGCACGTTACGCCGACTATTGGGAAGCATCTGGTTACACCTTTGAAGCCGCGCCGTCCATCGTTGTGAAGCCCGGACGGAAGTATGCCAAGCTGGTTCTTGAGCGTCCAAACGGAAATGGCGGATCGGTGTTTGCCTTCGTGGACCGTGAAACTGGTCTGGTGTACAAGCCTGCTGGTTGGTCTGCTCCCGCTAAGCACGCGCGTGGTGATGTGAACAGTGCCGAGTTTGGTCTGGAAGCTCTGTCGCCTGCTGGTTCGATGCCTTCTGTTCGGTATCTTTGAGTAAAGGAAAAAAGTAATGCCCAAACGACACCTAGATGAATTTGACCTAGAAGCTGAACGACAGGGCAATGCGATGCTCCGCGCGTTTACGATGAAGAAAGCACGATCACGCAGACAGACCAAAGAACATGTCAAGACGGGCAAGGGTCAAGTTGTGATTGAGAATCGAACTGCTGGCAAGTTTATGTTGAAAGGATAAAAATGACTGCTGTAATTTCTGTTGATTATGTTGAGTTTGAACCGAATAGCTATGAGGGTGTATCGGTTTCTATGGGGTCGGATGATGAGAATCCGCATCGGTTTGCTACTGGCAATCCTGTTGATGATTACCGCAATGCCGTGAACTACGCATTCTCTAAAACGCCTGCTGTGTTCGACTCTTCGACGGTTCATCACTTCGTTTCTGATACTGGTATTGAACTGGAATAGTTATGTGTAGTTGTAAAACATGTGGAAACACAATTCAAGAAGAGCGGGTTGATGTGTGGTTAATCATGCATGGTTGTCCACCGACGTATTGTAAGGATTGTGCTGATGATCATACCCCGAAGTCTCAAGCGTTTATGAGCTATGGACATAAGACCGGTGGTGAGGTTGTTGTTGCCACTGGAGGTGAAAACATTCGGAGGGCTGAGCGTGACTATCTAAGAGCAAGGTAAAACCGACATACATTCATATCTTTATTCTTCTACCCCTGCCATTCTTGGCAGGGGCTTTTTGTATAAATAGGTAATATATAGAGGGAGAACATATGCCGATTACATTTCCATACGAACGAACAACCGTAACACACACTGCGCAGGATATTGATACATGGGCAGCAGTAACGCTTGCAGATGATGAATCGGTGACAGCAGACCTACGTGGTAAGTCTTTCCTTGTTTCGCCCGCACTCGGCACAAACGGCAGAGAACGCCATCACCATAGTGCAGAGATTGTGATCGAAGGCGCAGAAGGCGAAAAGATCGATGTGCATATGGGGTTTGCTCCCCGCGATGCGCACCTTGATCGCGTATACTCCACCTACTACTATACGACCAACTTCAAAAACCTATCACCGGGTACGATCACGAAAGACTATGAATCCCGCTATGGCGGTCGCGCCGCAAACTGGTGGCTGATCGAAATCAAACCGGGCATCGTGGTCAAAGAGATTAAACATACCTATTGGCAATGCCCCGACGATCAACCTAAAACAGCATGGATGCACCAGCCGATCAAGACGCTGGAATACATGGGCGGTCGAATGCATTACTCTGTTTCGTACCCACCAAATTATAACTCCGAAGAAGATATAAATTATCCTATCATGTTTTCGGTTGGTGGGTCGGGCGAACTGGGCGACGATAAAAAGTTTCTAGGTCAAATCGACTCCGGATGTATTATTACTAAAAACTATAAACACTACACCGAGTTTCCATGTATTCATGTAAGCATCCAGATTCCAACACCGCCGTCTACATTTACTGAACCAGTACCAGACCCGGATACGGCATCACCATATCATAGTAGTTGGAGTAGATATTATGATTCGCGTGGATATGGTGCGGTTGGGTTGAAGCTATTGTTGCAGCAGTTTATCGACGATCCAGATTATAAGATTGATGAAAACCGTGTATACCTTGGTGGTATGTCGGGTGGGGGACTGTTCTCGTTTGAAATGCTAAAGGGTGGTCGTGATATCTTCGCGGCAGTCGCACCTATCTCAGCATGGGCAATCGGACAAGCATATCAAAACGTACAATCATTGACCTATTGGGATCAGCCATATCTAGACGGCGATTCCCTACGCGACAGACTAAAGAAAGAAGTACTACGATCCCGGCATATTCCAACGCTCGTTGGTGTCGGTGGTAAAGATAGCATGAAATACGGATCACGTGCATTCAAAGAGGTTGCCGATGAGATCGGCACAAATTGTCGTTATATAGAGATTCCCAACGGCTCGCATGGTGGTGCAGTCAAGCAAGTATGGGCAAAGACTGAAAACGTCGAATGGCTATTCTCGCATACCAAGACAATTACCCCGGATGATCCATTCCCCGACAACAACTACACAATCCCGTTAAACACAAGAGAGGCAATGATGGTTAAACTAACAGCAAACAATCACGGATACTACCACGTAACAGTTGACGGCGCAGACTTTTCCAAGCACATAGCAGAGCGAGAAGCAATCGAATCTGCAATCAACATCAAATCACTAAATCCTAACAAGGATGTGCAGTACGAACACCGATACGCAACAGACGTTGAGCTTGAATCGGTTGAAGTACAGGACGCACCGACATCAAGCTCATCATCGTAGTGGAGTAAATAAATGACACTTTCAATCACCACCAAATCACGTTGGATAGTTGTATTGGGATCAGACCATTCAGTGGTTATATCTGAACATAACCAAGAGAAAGAAGCATACGAATCAGCAGCAAACTATTCCGCTGAACACGGTGGTGTTGTTATGCGGGTAAAGGGTGCAAACTTTGATGTTGTTAGCACACCAGTCGTAATAGATCAACCAGCACCAAGCGAACCGTCATCAAGTAGCGCATCACCATCACCGGTTGATCCGCCCGCAACAGATGGAGGATTTACTGTCTTTGATCCAGAGGCATCACACAAGGTGCCAATCGATGCGACTAACGAGCAAATCCAGCAAGCATTGAACACGTATACAGATATCGCGTTCCCGGCAAACATGGTGGTTGAAAACGCACAGTTTGCATTCACACGTAATCACCAAAACATCTTCACATACGGGCAGGGCAATCGACCAAAATTTATTAAAGCCAATGATGGCATTAACAATGATGTGTTTAAGAATGATACCAGAACTATTGACCACTTGCACGTACAGGGATTAGAGGTTTTTAGTGAAAAGGGATTGCGTGAATCTAATGGTATTTGGATTAGATTGTCAGGCACATCCGGGCAGTATGCATCACATATTCGGTTTGAAGATGTGTTAGTGACAGGATTCAATAATGGTATTGGGGTTGTTGACGATTGGGCTAGAAACAACAACAACGAATCTAGAATCTCGCAGGTAGAACTTCACCGTGGTATCATCCATCGACAATACGCATCAGACGCATCACACTCAATCCCGTTATATGTCGAGGGTGTTGTTAATACCGACATCACCGAGACATGTTTTGATATGGCAGGCTGGCTACGTCCAGAACATCGCAACAAGCGATCACATTGTATCTACGCGCAGCAGTTTGGTGGTCCGACTCAAGCCACTGATTCGTGGTTTTTGCGAGCGGCAGCTAACGCAGCACAATTCCGAAGTGGGTGTAAGGACTTTTCACGAAACATCGTTTCAGAGTGTTCGTTGGGACCGTGGATCACCGAAAAATACGGTGTAATTGAGGACAATGTTCTACTAGACCAGACCGACATCCTTCCACCGCCTACGGGGGAAACTATCTCAAGCGAATCTCGCGGACACGGGTTTATGGGCGGTACAAATGTTAGACGAAACATCGCTACCCGGCGAGGCGGTACACAAAAAAATCATCCAGCATACATGGGTCTGTATGGAACGGTTGAGAATAACTATGCAATCGCATGGGCAGAAAATAATCAAAACTTTGATATCGGCGGTGTTCGGTATGAAAACCACAACACAAACAAGTCAATCGAAGTTGATCCCGGTTTACCACAAGTCACGGAATCGATGATACAATCATTAACATCACGTAGACTTGGGGTGTGGGATGCTAATGTACATAGCACAGCACCGTTCAGAAAACAATGTTGGGACATCGTACAGGAGTATGTCTAAAAGAAAACCCCGGCACAAACGACATAGGGAAATACTCGTTGGTGGCGTATATCCCTTGACATTCAAACAGAAAAGGTAAAGACATGACATTAAAAATCACACGAAAAAAGCGTTGGGAAGTTATTCATAACGGAATTGTTATTTCTACTCATAATGACGAGAAAGAAGCATACGAATCAGCAGCAAACTTCTCTGCTGAAAATGAAGGCAACGAAATTCAAATCGATGGTGCAAACTTCACCGTCGAAAATGCGCCTTATGGTGTAGAGCAACCGGAACCATCACCAGAACCATCATCGTCTAGTGCAGAGGAACCGGAAACACCAGAACCATCTAGCTCATCTGCTAGCGAACCAGAACCGGTTGAAGTTGCCATTGATCTAAGCTCTGTTCCATCGGAAGTGGAATCAGGCGATGTCTATCTGGTTACTACATCAGGCATTTCGGGTGGTGAGGAAATTTGGTATCATGTCTTTGATGAAAACTGGGGCGATCTAATTCGTCAGACGTTGGTTGTTGCGAACAACGAAGTAGAAATCAAGATTCCAGCGACAACAACTGAAAACCGAATCCTACAGATGCAGTATGGTTCTGTAAAAGAAACCATGAACATCAAGGTTACATCGGAAATCCCAACACCAGAACCAGAACCAACACCAGAACCAGAACCAACACCAGAACCGCCAGTGGTGGACCCACCGGCAGAAGGACTGACGTTGGTACCGGGGAGCGGATGGGCAGGGGATTTACTACCACCAACACAAATTGGCGAATCGGACGAATTAGCAATTGCTCGATGGGATGTCGTGCCGTATCAAATTCTAAATGAGCCGATGACGATTGGTGTATGTGCTGCCCATGTTGATAAACAGGGGATTGATCGTGTTGAATTCTCGGTTGATAATGGTCCGTGGGTATCAGTAACCGAAGAGAAATACAACCCGCGAACTAAGGTTGTGGAATACTATGCAGTTCTCGACCCGGCAAAATTCACCGAAGACAAACTGGTAACAGTGCGAGCGATTGCGTATCCTAAGACCGGCATCCCTAAACAAGTACCCGACATGCCGCTCAATGTAAACCCGAACGGCACATTAGAGCATGATTATATATATCTAGATGCAGGTGTACACCGATCTGAAAAGTACAAAGCACCTACGGATCGGTGGTTAATCGTTAAACCTAAACCGGGCGTTGCTAAAGAAAGTGTTACTATAGTACATGGCAAAACTGAATGGGGAAATGTTCGTCCGGGAACTGGTAACGTCAAGTTTGAGGGGTTGCGGTGGGATTTAGCAGGCGGCACACATTGGTGGTATAGTCTGTCGGGAAAAACAAACAATGTGTGGGCAGATGATGTTGAATTTCTTGGAAACCCTGATCTCTTTATTCTACACAGAGACATGAGCGGTGCATTTTATACTGACTGTAAGATTGGATCGTGTCGAGCCTTGTTTGATAAAAACCCTAGCCAATTTGGTATCTTGGCGCGAAACATATACATACCACACGTGTATGAAGATGTTTTCCGAACGTCCGGTTGTTATCTAAACATTGTGATTGATTCACTCGACCGCCGAGAATATACAAGTTACCACCACGATTTTCTGCAAGCCCGTGGGTACTATAATGGGTACATGCGAAATGTCACGGTCAAGCACAATACTGGACAAGGTATTTTTACAGAGAAGTTCTCAAATAACGCATTCATCAATGTGCGATTTGAAAAGAGAGAAGTTGCTCGGCAGCTTCAAATGCAGGGCGTGACATTTAATGTCTTGTTTAAGGATTGCTACTTTGCCGGAACAAGTAGCATGACTGCCCGATATGACAAAGGATTCGGTGTACCAGACGGACAGCGTGTTGTCTTTGATGGTACGCCTGTTAGTGATCAGTTTCGTGAGATCGGATCGTTTGAAATTCGTGACGAACCATCTGTATAAGGGATAAAGAAAAAACCCCGGCACAAACGCACCGGGGTTTTTCTTTTGGATAAAAATGGACACACTTATGGATAAGTGTATACCTTATTGACCATACAATTCTCGTCGGCGTTGCTCGTTTGCCATGTTATGACCGTGGGTTTCATCCGCAGTCCATGACTGCAAATCTTTACCGAAACCATGCATGGTATTGCAACCAGACATCAGCAGGGTAAAAACAGCAAGGAAAAGAAGAAGAGCGATAGAAGGCATGTAACGCATTTTGCGTACTCCGAAAAGGAAGAAAAGAGCGACCAGCAACTTACCCGCCGCTCTATATATTATATCGACATGATCGCTGTTCGACTTAACTGGTGATACAGAAAAAATTACTATAGGACGTTATCAATTTGCACTAATGGCACTGGACCGGTTTGATGTTCAAATGCCGCATTATAAAATAATATATCATTGATATTTTCGGACCCAAACGCTTCGTGGATATGTCCGAAAACATGTAGTACTACGTCCGGTAAAGACAAAACCCTTTGCTTCAACTCGTAATCGCCACAAGACTGCCCCTGTTGATTCCAATCGCGGATATTGCTTGGTGGTCCGTGTGTCAGTAGAACGTGTGTGTTATCGGGAATCTTTGCCCAATGCTCGGTCGCATGACTACCATCTAGGTCAAACTTTGGTAGATTAAATGCCCAATCCCAAAACCATTTCGTCCAAGGTGACCCATAAAAATTAATTCCGTCTATTGACACTGAACTATCATTAAGATAGTGTATGTTTGTATCGGGAAGATTTAGGGTGCGTCTGATAACATAATCGTCTGTTGACTCAAATACAAAGTCGTGATTTCCCGCAATGAAAATCTTGTGTTTTGCTGGCTGATACTCCAACCACGGCATAAATTCTTCGACTAACCATTTCAGGGAAGCTCTGCTGTCCCGTTGTATCTCATAGGGCAGGATATCCCCCGAAATGAGTAGAAAATCGCTCGGCTTACATGTTATGTCCAATCTCCCGTGAATGTCCGATAAACAAGAAAACTTCATACAATACCACCTTTGGGTTATTTTACAATAAATTTGTTACGGGGGGTTTACATCACCGTATTTATAGTATATAATATACGCATGAAGAACGCAACACTTAATCGGGACTTCCTTCTTGGCGGTCGGGCTGGATTCGTGGTCAAAAACCCTGCCGGTGCGAAGTACGAATATCGGGTTCGGCTGAGCAAGCCTAAACCCAATTCGCGGTATGGTGCGACCTACTTCGTGTCGCTGGTTGACTCGACTCATCCCCGGTCTAAGTATGGCGCGGTGTACATGGGCATTCTGAACAAGGATACACTGAAGGTCAAAAAGACCTATGCTTCGGCGTTTGATGAATCGACTCTTGAATGGAAAGTT
>Ga0098051_1000461_pt1 | contig 16352 bp, 9 predicted proteins | sample 14BtaG_FD_77069 | JGI IMG/M metagenome (GOLD analysis project Ga0098051, IMG submission 77069) | Marine viral communities from the Subarctic Pacific Ocean - 14B_ETSP_OMZ_AT15311_CsCl metaG | ecosystem: Environmental > Aquatic > Marine > Oceanic | place: Pacific Ocean | collected 2015-01-18 | reverse complement strand
AGCGGATGCTGAAAAAAAATTCTTAACAGGTTTATTAAGTAGCGACGATATTGGATCTCCTGAAAGAAAGGCTGCTGAAAGAGAAATAGGAATTTTGAAACAAGATCCTGCAGCGGCTGCTGCGAGAAGAGCTCAGTTAGAGTCTCAAACAAATCTAGCAGCAGACGAAAAATTAATTTTACAGTTCCTCCGAGCTCAAATCGAAGGGGAGGCTGATGCAAGAGCAAAAGCTAAAACGAGTATTGAGGAAACTGGTCTTGCTTATGACGCAAATAAAACCGCAGTAGACAAAAACACAAAATCTCAGACAGATTTGTTTAACGAAAGTAAAAAGTTTCAATTTCAACAAGCAATAGAGAAATTGAAATTTGACGCCAACGTTGCCGGAGCTACTCCAGAGGGATTAAGAAGAATGCAGCAGGGTACAGCGCCGGGGTATGAAGGGCAGAGGTTTGGCATTACTAATAGAGAAATAGCTGATGCATCTCGAGAGGCCAGAATGAGTAGTTTTAGAGCGGGGCAAGGGGGAATGAACTCTATGGCGACTTTTAAAGAAACTTTTGCTTACGGGGGAAATGATGCAATATTAGAATTTGATGACGGAGTAAGAACTGTAGCGCAAAACATGAAGTCATCTTTTGCCGATGCCTTTCAATCCATATCAAGCGGCGCTACAACCGTACAAGGAGCTTTAGCTAACATGGCTCAAAGTATTCTGAGCTCGATAAACCAAATGTCCACCCAAATGTTTACAAACATGATGTTTTCAAAAATGTTCGGAGGTGGAATGGCAAAAGGTGGGTATGTTCCCGGTTATGCTACCGGAGGTTTAGTAACAGGTGGGTCTGGGCATAAAGATGACGTATTGACTAGAATGCAAGGCGGCGAATTTGTTATTAAAAAATCTGCTGTTAATAAAATAGGAGTAAGTAATCTAAATGCAATAAATGGCTATGCAAATGGTGGTTCTACTGGACCAAGCATGGGAAGAATGGGAGCTATATCAGCCGTAAGTGGTGCAGCGACTGGAATACTCGGAGCTATGATGCAAGACCGTCCTGACAAACCTTTACCTTCTAGAAATTATGGCAAAGGGAGAGGGAGCTTAGGTTATTTAGGTGGAGCAGATCCTGATAGTGGTCAGATTGATAGAGCTTCAGGTGGCGGAACTTCAGCTAACGTTTCATTGTCTAAAGGTTTTGTATATTATAGAAGAGACCCCAAGACAGGTCAGTTAATTAGTGAGAGAGCGCGACCTACTGAAGGAAGATTTGAGGTAAGTAACGCTTTATCATTAATGGGAAGACTTGACGAAAATGACTCAAGAACCTCAAGAATGTTCGATAAAGAGCAAAAACTTGCTGACTATCAAAATTATGTAGCCGGAGAGAAAGCAAGTAGAAGAGCTCAAATAAGAGCTGTTAAAGATCAGAAAAAATCTCGATTAATTGGAGCTTACATGAATGCTGCTATGTTGGTTGGTGGAGCTAAACTTTTTGGAGGAGGCCCACCCGCAGGAACGAAAGTAATGACGGGTTCTGACGGAAAATTGAGTAGTTTTGCTCCTGATGCTTATAATCCAACTTTTACGGGCTCAGAGGGTTTCGGAGGTTTCAAGAGCTCTGTTTCTAGGATCAAAGATCCATTTTTAAATGCAGGCGTGAGTATGAACGCTTCTGGTATTCCTAACATGGCATCTGGCGGTAGAGCAAATGGTAGCCTAGCGCGAGTTATGGGCGGTGAATATATCATGAGCCCAGAAACTGTTCGTACCCACGGTGTAGGCTTCATGACAGAGCTTAATCGAGGTAATTTACCTAAATACGCTTCTGGCGGTTTAGTAGGTAATCAAACTGGAGGAGTAGCCTCTGATGGTTCCGGAGCAGGTACTGCTGGCAACATGACGAATAACGTTAGTATTAACGTAAATATCGACAAGAGCGGAAAAGCAGAAGCCAGCGCTAGTGTGGGTTCTGAAGATAACTCAGAATCTTCAAGAGAAGAAAGTGAAGATGTTCAAAATAACACAGGCTTAGGAAAAGCTCTTCAGAGTGTTGTCCTTGATGAAATAGTTAAACAACAGAGACCCGGAGGATTGCTCTATACTCAGAATTAATAATTTCTATTTTCTAAATCAGAGATTCTTTTTTCGAGCTGAAGAAATTTTTGCTCTATCATTTTAATACCTTCATTATACATTGCATGAGGGTTGATGGAATCATGAGGTAGTATAGGTATTTTAGCCACAGGGGAAAAATCAAAAGTCATTTCACAAGGTGTATTTTGTATAGAATCTGATCCATAATTTTTATTTAATCTAATTACCTGTTTGGATAAATAAACATTTCCTTCGTGAACTTTTTTAGGTAAGGGGTAAAGTAAGTTTATTTCAGTATACCCGTTTACTACTTCCAGATTTAGAACATTTCTTTCTAAAATAGATTGAGTATCTGATTGATCAAATTCAATATCCGCCGATATACTTTTCCCTTCTTGATCCATTATCTGGACAGGGTTTGATGGAGGAGAAATATACTTTCCCGGCGCAGAAATAGACATTTCAACTACTTTACCGTTTTCATCGACTTTCGTAACAGTAAATTCGGTATATTCTCCTGTTAAATTCTCTTTGCTGCTGGAAGCTACTCCTCCTTGAGCGTAGAGTTTATCTCCGAAGCTGTATTTAAAATTATGTTTTTGCTGTATGTTAGAGACTTCAAAAGCTTGAAACTCTTCAAAATCAATGCTTAAACTGTCGCCGGGTGTTATGCGAAAACTAAAATCGCCTCGAATTTTTATTTTTTTCTCTGATCCTTCGAATTTACGTTTTATATTAATCGACTCAGAGTTTTCGGCTTGATAATAAACTTTATTGCTTCCAATGCTTATAAAAGCTCCGTTTTTACAAACTACTTTCCTACCATTGGTTAAATAGAGCTGATCTGTGTCTTTTTTTATTGACGCTTCGAAAACTTCAGGTTTCATATATTAATTTTACTACTCGTCAATTAAAATACCAAATTTTATTTTCATTCCTCCTATATCTACCATTCTTTGTGGAATCGTGTCTTTAAGTTGATTTCGTGCTGCTCCAAAGAGAAATTGTTGTCTTATATTAATTATTGCGTATCCATTATATTTTGTTACTATAAAAGATTCTGGTTCAGCTATAAGAGAATATTGTAACAAGCTGTTCGGTGAAGTGTCCAAAGGCTGTAGACAGATTGAATAAGTGTCTGGATCTAAATCTCTAGTAAAAGGAACTATTATATAATATATTAAAGTAGGTCTTTCCCCTTGTCCGTATTGACTGGTAAGTTGTATATTATTAAAGTCTATAACGTCTCCTTTAAAAATACTCTTCTCATGATCATGATATACTAAATATTTATTACCCATTTCATTGTCTTCATATACAGTGTCCGACAGAGCGCTTTCGAACTCCTCACTTGATGTAAAGATATTCCCCTGTGACAGCTCTCTTGCTTTTTTAAGATCATCGGAAAAATCATAAAATTTTTCAAAAGACGCCAACCCACAAGCAAATTGAGCTTCCTCAAGAGTACTTCCTACGTTTAGCTCCACCCAACTTGCAAAAGCTAAAGCTGATGCTGCGCTTGGAGTGGGATTAAACTCGTTTAATCTAATAGAAGTACCTAAAGGTTCTAAAAATGCAGTGTGTGGGCCTGTTGATTGAGTACCACCTATTGTATATTCTAAATCTTTATTTGATGGGTACGTTGAAAAATTTAAAGTGTGATCACTAAATATTCTATCGTTTACATACGTATCAGTTCCATCATTATACTTGTCCTGTTTAGGTTCGTCACTGTCGTCTATATTAAAAGCTCTACGTAACGACAAGGAGTCAAAAAGGGCAAAGGACAGACTTATATTAGTCACATCGGGGTTAGTAATTTTTGGAAAAGGTATTTGGAACCCATCTATAGTATCAGCATCACTAAAAATGTGATAATTTCTGTGAACTTGACCTTTCCCCTCAACCGTTACTACACCGTCAAAAGATATATTATCAGTCGGACTTATAACGCTACTTAACCTATCTTTTATGTTTAGATTTGATTTAACATTGTATGATCCATTATCTCTTTGAGCATTAATATTTACTTTAAATTCTGGCGCTAGATTTTTATACTCACCATCAGCATTTTTCGTGTGATCTCCAGTAGTAAAATAGTAAACTACTCCTTGTATATCATCGCTAAATCTATCCGCTTGTTCTTCAGTTGTTGATGTTGTCCCGTCTGCATTCTCTACCTCTTCCATTGTAAGATCTAGAGTGCCTGCTGACATAAGTCTCAAAGTAGCTTTATAGGGGTAATTGTGTTCAGAAACACTAAGCATGCTATAATAGTGGGTAGCCTTTTCAGTCGAGACAGTATCTTGTGCAAAAAATACCCCCTCCGGAGAATCTATTGAGACACCTAGAATGTCGTATGATGAATTAAAATCTTCTACATTAAACTCTTCAGATATGTCAGTGTCTATTGTGTTTGCATAAACTTTACTGTTGTTACTTGTGTTTCCAGCGTTGTCTTGCGTTTCGACCACTATATCAAATTCTCGTAGAGGTAAGTCTTGAGTGTTTCTTATTACCATACCGCTAGGGGACACTTTATAAAAGGTGTCTCCGTTAGTTGCATTTTCATATTCAGTAATGTCTCTACTATTTGGGTTAGGGCTATAACTAGCATTGCTTAAATCTTCAATTAAATCTGGATTGTTTATTTGTTGATCAAAAGCAAAAGCTGGAGTCGTTGATGGAGATGTGTATCCAGTAAATTCGAAATAAATATGGTTACTAGGAAGGTTTGGTGTGTTACTCTCGGATTGTTTACGAATAGTGACTCTATAATTTATATCTTCAGCAAAATCAAAATTCATTTCATATCTGCCAAATCCATTCGGACTGTCTTCACTTGTGGGTCTGTTAAAAATTTCTTCTTTAGACCCGACTTCCCACAAAAATGTAGGTTCAGTATTGTCCAAGGAGAACCCTCTTACACTAGATGCCGTAGCTTGGATAGGTTGACCATCAGGTCCCCTAGTAGTTAAGTTGCTAATTGTAAGAGTATCAATCGGTGTACTTAATCTTTCGCCTTCAATTTTTACTTTTCTTAATAAGCCATGGCCTATCACACCTATATCACTGATAGGGTAGACCATTACATAATAATCGCCGGGATCTGTTATTAAGGTTTCGACTTCAAGTTTAGATTTTTGGCCGGGACTGTTGAAATATTTAGTATCTTCTGCGGTTATTAATTTTATCTGATTTTGCTTTACATCTTTATAAAACTCTTTGTCTACTGCATAAGTGACATTATAATCCGGGGTAACACTTGTTTGACTTCTTGTTCCGTTAGTATTCCATTCGTAAGTTATCTCGGGATCCGTAGAAGAAATTAAATATGAGTAACTAATTTTATCATCAATAGAACTATCATCGGGGTAATTTACCGTAACCGTTTCAGCATTATTACCAATATTTAAATTATTTTGAAATCCTGCTACTGAAAAAGTAGATTTTAAACTAACTAAACCTTGTGAGTTACTCGTTACACCTATACCAACAGTAGGTGTGTCTTGTTTTACGGACAAAACTTCAGTATTAGTTTTATTGTCTGTACTCGATGGGTCAAATAGTTGGTCTGGATATCTACCGACCCAATTCGCTAAAACGTTACTTGGTCCTACTTGTGGTAAGGGGAAAAATAAATCTAAAAGAGTATTCGAATAAGAATTACCAATACTATCTATAGCTTCATATTTTCCAGTTGAGTAACTCAAGCTAGAAATGCCATAACTCGAATCGTCTTCTTCAGTAATATTTATAATCCTATAAGAAGACTCCTGATTGTTTATAAACTCTGGATCATCTGAAAATAAAGGTTCAATACTCCAAATTAAATTTTGACCTGAGTAATAGTTTCCAGAATAAGGGACTTCTGCTGAAGAGTTCTCTACAGCATTGTTAGAATAACCGGTAATAACATAATCTACAAAATTAAGCTGATTACCAGTGTAAGGTGAAGCCCCCACGTTTCCTTTCGGCACTCCATCAAGATCTTCAATTCTAATACCACTATTAAAATAAATCTTGGTGCAAACGCCAGAACCTTGATATCTTAAGTCTGATCTAAACGTGCCCGGCTCCCCGGTTATATTTATGACATCGGATCCATCAAAAGCTAAGTTTTGTATTTGAGTTCTTCTTACGCCATCTTTTACGTCATTACTAGTTTCTACTGTATTTTGTTCGTATGAGTAAGTAGGGGTAAGCATGGAAAATTTATATTTTTTTCCTGCTTGAAAATTTAAAGCTTGATCTATAATAACACTGTTTACATTCAATCTTTGGAGACTGGTTAAAGGTACCCCGTCTAGTTTATTTACAACGGTAAGATCAATATTGCCTTTTACGACAGCGTTAGTTCTACCACTATATTTTAAAGGATTTCTATGATTATCATAAATGGTAATTACATCACCGGGTCTTAAATAAGCCCCGTCCATACCAACGTTAAAACTAGCTGTTTCTGTTTCTTCAGATTCACTAGCTAGAATCCATTTAGCAAATCTCCTTGCTTGCCCTCTGCTAGTACAACCCAAAGCTGTAGTTTCTAACTCTCTGATTCCATACCTTTTTACATGTTCTTCATCTTCCATGTATTCTACGGCGGGCTGATACCAATTTCTTTTATCGTTATACCTTACAATAGCTACCGTATGACGAGCTCTTTTTGCAGAACTCGAGTATGTAAAATTACCGTCGATGACATTAGAATTGTTAAAACTATAATTAGAAGATTTAAGTTTATCTTGAGATGAAAAAATACTACCATTACTGTAATAAGCAAGACCTCGAAAGATAGATGAAAGATCATTTAAAACTTTAAAAGCTTCTTCCCGAGATGTAATTATATAGTTTATTGTAAACCTTGGTTCAAATCCGCCATAAGTGTCATCAACAAGCTCATCACAGTACCTAGCTATTTCATAAAGGGCCCATTTATCTATTTGAGACGCATCTACAAATTCTCCTAATCCATACCTAGGGTTTGTAATTAAATCGTAAAAACACCATGCTGGATTATCTGTCCATATTAAATCTTCAGCAAAATTACCGTCCCATTCTACAGTAGCGTTTTCGTTAAGTCTTGTCCATGTAACGCCGCCATCAGTTGTGTTTGAGTTTGTAGCTGCGCCCACTGCTATACCTTGAACTTTAGTTGTCATGGACTGAGAACTGTCTCCATAACTTTTTAATAATGGGTTATAGTTATTAGGGACTTTTACTTTTAATAATTTTGCATCATATGCTCTGGACGGTAACCTTTGAAAAGATCTCGCATCAAAAATAGAGTAAACCATAGATGTATAAGGGTATCTCATTTTGGTTCCGTATACTTCTACTATAGAATCTACAAAAGACTGATTTCTTAAAAAAGACGTAACAGATTCTGGGGTAGTTCTTACTATTCTTATTCTCCAACCTTCAAAATTGTCTTTATCCTGAAAACCTTTATCAGTAAGATCAATAGTGCTAGACCTTACGTAACCTTGCTCAATTTTACCTTCTACCTCTTCTTTTTTTGCTAATTTCCATTCGTCTGCAGAAAAGTCAATTCTGACATCACTGGAAGTCTTATTAGAGCTAAAACGTTCATTAAAAATAGGTTGATAAAAGATACTATATCTTATAATTCGAGCTTTTTGATCTCCAAAACCTACTGCAGCAGGTCTTTTTTTATAACTTTTTTGCCCAAACTGTAAATTTTCTTGAAGATTCGGTATTTTAACTCTTACTATAATTTTGCTGCATTCTTTATTTAGAATTCTGTAAGTTTTTGCATATTTGTCTGCTGGTCCTTTTATTTTAGCGTATCGAGTATCTGTAGGTAAATCGTCTTCCCCACCTTGAATTGCTGGACCATAAAGTCTTTCGCCTATACTCCTATCAATAGTAAGATCCATTTGGTCGGAACTGCCAATAGTTCCATAATTAGGTAAAAAATCATTAGGTGTAGGTATGCCTCCAGTAGGGTTTCCTTTAACATAATTTACATTAATATCAGCAAAATTATAAAAACCATTTTTATCGACAACAGGAACCTTATTCCAATAAACTGACCTTAAAAATCCAAGCTCTTTTTTCTGAGTTGCGTCAGTAGGGTCTATGCCTGTTGCTGTATATGCTTCGAATTCAACTTTTTGGTACCCTGTTACATTATCATTTCTAGTGTAAATATAATTACCGCTAGTTATACCTTCAATAGGCCCTTCAGAAATTAAATCTACGATTTCCGCATAGGAACGAGCTGTTACATATTTTGCTTCTGTTCCTACGCCTACTTTTACAGCAGACACATCTATAACTGGAGTCCGTGACTTTTTCGGCTTTTTCTTTGAAAATATTCCCATTTTTTATTCTCCGTTCCATTGGTTACTGTTTGTCGGTATATTTACAGGAGGCTGAAATGAATATTTAAGTCCATGAGCAGGATCGCCCCAAGACTCTTTAGGAGACACATCTGCATCCACATCTATAGTATCAAGAGAGCTTTGAATAACATGACTACCAACAATTAGTCTTCCATAAGCTACAAATACCGGACCTCCTTCTCGAATTGTATTTTCAGGACCATTAAAAAGATAAGATTTTGATCCTCCTTGTTGTATTTCTCCAAAGTCTCCAAATTTAGGCATTGGTGTTAGTAGGTTTGTAACCCCTGCTGCGACAAGCCCTAAACCACCTATCACTTTCGCCGCTGCCATCATTCCTCCTTTTCCAGCCATAAAAGCGCTGAATCCTCCAGCGGCACCTATTCCTGATGCTATTAAAGCTACCCCTACGACTATCGTAACAATACTCATCATATCTTCTCCTTCTATAATCGGCACTATGTCTATTGTTTTTATGTTAGATTTTTTCATTACGAGTTCAGAAGAGTAAATACCTTCTAGAGTGTTTGGATCTTTACCTTTTTCTATATTAAAATCTTTTTTGTTAATTAGGACTCTATATTTTATGTTCTTTCTATCGTTCTCCCACAGTCTTTTGTAAAAATTCCTACAGTTAGCTTCTATACCTCTAACAGCATCTGAAACACTATTTACCGAAAGGTTCCACTCCTCTCTTCCTAATTGTTCAGCTAAAATACCGTGAACTTTTACATTAACTAAATTTGTCATGACGATATACTTTTATTATCTTATTCTTATACACGGTACTTAAAGGTTCTGTGCATAAATACTTATTTCTTGGGTGGTGCATTATTTGACCGTTTCCTAAATAAACTGCTACATGATTTGCTCCTGAGCCTTTTAAAAATTCAAAGACTAATACATCATGTTTTCTAAATTCTGAACTAGGCGAAAGTTCAGATATGTTTAAATTTTTGTCGTTTTCGTTTAACTCAAACAAATCTTGAATTAAATTTGGATTTTTTTTGTGCCAATTATCTCCTAAATTGTTGTATCCGTGCAGTTTAATACCTAAATCTGCATAATATTCTTTTACAAAAGTATAGCAATCACTTTCCCCTATTCTAAAAATTCTATCGTATAAAAAAGTTTTATCTTTTTTTGGATCGAATGTAGAAAAAACATCCTTCTTAACGTTATAAAGAACATAAAGAAGAGAATGCTTCTTGCTGTTTAAAATATCACAAGGTGAAAATTTATCGTTATCAGACGGGTGAGAATGATAGACAGCTTTTATCGCCCCTGACTCGCTACCCCTTAAGTAGTCTACAGGATGTAACGAGAAATGATTTTTAGGACTCTCTGAAGTGTTTCGGCATTTAAATATTTGATCTTCTTTATTGCGAGACACTATTAAACCACAACATTCTTTTGGAAATTCTTCCTTAGAATGAATTTTTATTGATTTTTTTATATTTTCAGAAAATTTCATTTTTTACCCTCCTCTTGCTATTTTTTTAGCAGCAGGAAATCCTCCGTATGGTAATTGCCCTTTCTTTATTTGGCATCCGCCTCTGTTTCTATCTAAAACCTTATTTCTTGCCCCCCATCTTAACCTACATCCTGTTAAGCTTTTCGAGCATTGATCAGCAACCCAATATTCAGTGTTAGGCGGTGCTACAATCTGGTTCTTGTTCATGGCTTTTTTACAAACATAATAATATTTTACTGAGTCTTTTTGTACATATACAAAATTACCGGGTAAGTAACCTTTATCGTTACTTACGCCTTGAGAGAAATTTTTATCAAATACTCCTTGGTCATCAAAATTCCAATCTTCTGTACCATTTTGTTGAGCCTCTGTAATAATATCATCATCAGAATCAGTGGCTACAGGGGGAGAATTAAGCAACATTCCACAGCCTTGGAGCTTCCTACTGTCTGATGAGCTCTCTATAACGTCGCTTCCATCTGAGCCTTTTATTATGCCGTCATTTTTTAAAGTTTTTAATCTAGCCTTTTTTAAAATAGGTATTTCTACATTTTCAGGGGTGGTAGTACTAGTATAATTTTTTAATTCTGAACTCTCTGGGTGCTGATACCAACATCCGATACCTCGATATTTCCACACACATTTATCCGCCAGTAATACTCTTTTCGGAAGTTTAGTCCCTTCCATATCCAATACCGACGAAAGTTGATAAGTTAGGGTAGATTTGTTCTCTGTTTCTTTTCTTTCGATAAAAAATACATCATCAGGAAGATAAGCATAAGGGTCGGGTTCATACCCATCAGGTAAAATAGGAATTTGCGAACTCCTTGGAGCTGATAGGTTCCTAAAATTAATTAAATCTAAATATTTTGCAAAAGTCCTTTTTCTGGTTACTTTAGATCCGACTATATCTCCTATTTTTCTTATTTCATATTTTAAAAGAGCTATTTGATCGATACCGTTTTCTGAATTTGCAGTAATTGTAAGCATCGGTTGTGGTAATGATCCTTTAGTAGTGGTTTCGAAGCCTGAAGCGGTTATAGGGGCGGGATAATAAGTTTTACCCTGCCATACGATATAAGAGTTAAAAATTTTAAGGTTATTGTGAAATCTTAACACGCCCTCTTCTATATTTCCTTGCTGTATACCCTGTTCGGCTGCATCTGTGGACAGGTTTATATTAGAATCCAAAGCGAGTTGAGATATATCAATCTCAAAGAGTGTAACCATTGCCGAAGGCGTAAGGTTAGCTATTTCGGCATGAAGAGACTTGATAGAGTTTCTTGCTTGAGCTAGGGTTGGAGCTGAGTAATTATCTGGCATTTTAGTTATTAGTTTCTATGAATGTAGCTTTGACAGAGTGGTTATCATGAAAAGCAAAAGTAGAATTAAAACTAGAACAATAAAATCTTTTTTTATACCCTCCGTCAGCATAAATTTCTGGAAGATGTCTCATTATAAAACTTTCAGTACCCTTTCTGGCTTTAAGAAAATGTAAAATAGCTCTAGCTTCCAGATCATTTCTCATATCAAATGATAAATTGATTTTAATTAAAGTATTAAAAATACCATCTTGGATCCTTTGTTCGTACCCGTTACCAAAAACTATAGGGTTGGTTTTAGGTTGATTATCTACACTTACATTATATGAGGGAATCCATAAAAATTCTGGTAAAGTTTCACTACCACTTATATTAGTACTAGATATTGTACGAGTGAACCCTCCCCAATAGTTAGAGCTGGTAATAGCTGTACTAGACGGTACGTTTTGTAAAGCGTAGTAATATTTAATGTTTTTTGGAACTCCATTGGTGCCTTCAACCAGCTCCTGAACAAAAACTACAGCGTTTTTTACATAAGTTCGTGAAGTGATATGTTTTGGAATATCGTATATACTATCGTTAGCCATTTTACCTTAATCCTTTATTATTATAATACACTCAAAAAAGAGTGTAAAATAAAGATAAAGTAATGTTAGGTAGAATAACAAGGGAAGCTGAAAAGCTCACAATTAATGGAAGCGGGATACAAGGGATACAGTCTTTGACTGCGTCTTATGATTCTGTAGCTACACCTGTGTCAAATTTAGGGATAAATTCAATACAATACTATCCAGAAGGCCCTCAACAAGCCAATCTGCAAGTAAATACTTTATTGATTAATTTTTTAGACCCTATCAACTCTTTCAGTGAGTATACTTCTCGGGACCCTTTGCAAAATTACACGGGGGACATGTCTTTTAGTGGTATAGTGGATCATGGAAGTAAACAGTTTTATTTCACCCAAGGGTATTTAGAAACATATTCAGCTAGCTGTTCGGTTGGAGAAATACCGCAGTCTTCAACAAGTTCAGTAATTTACGGTGATTTTGGTGCTGATGCTAAATTTGACTCATGGGAGCAATCTTTTGAAAGTCAAGCTAAACTTAATGTTACGAGTTATGGGTCAATGGAGATAAATTTAGACACTTTTGAAACTAACCGGGTCAATTCCTTCAGTGTCAGTATAACTACTCCTAGATTACCTATTTATAAGTTAGGTAAAGATCAACCTGACGAGGTAATTGCTGGAACCCCTATTGAAGTTAATGTAAATTTTGAAATAGAGCCAGACGACTATGAAATAAAAAATATGCGTCTTATACCTAACGAAACTGTTTTTAAGAATACAGTAATAACTTTGAAAAAAAATAATAGTCACGATATATTATTGAGGTATTCTTTTGATGATATGCTACTGACATCTCAATCTTTCGCTGGAGCTAACGAATCTAATGCGAGGATCAGTTTTAATTTAAGATCTTTCATTTTGCGGTAAAAATAGTGTAATATCAAAAAAGGTAATGGCTAGAATATTTTATGATAAGGCTCCGGTAGAGGTTCAGGCTTTAGGGACTAACTTTAGAGAAACCCTGATAGCGACGGACTGTAGTATAAATTTTACTAGCTCTCAGTCTCCTATCTATGCGGTTGGTAAAAAGGGGTCAATTGGTCAATTCCCTGCTGCTGCAAGAGTTGGAGATATTTCTTTTAATTTTTTAACTACTATAACCGGAGAATTTCAAAATATTGTAGGTATAGGTGTGACTAGCTCTCAAGGTAATATTATAAATTATCTTGCTGACGCTATTAAAAATTCTACAGACTCAGAAGCAAGTGGAGTGATTATCAAGTGTGCTGGAGTCAGTGGGGTAGGCTTTTTAAATTCTTATAGTTTTAACACAGCTGCAAACAGTATTTCTTCTTCAAGTGCTGCATTTACTCTTTTTGGTTCTGGAACCCAGCTTCCTGTCAGTGGCAGGTTAAGTGGGGTTAACGCCGGAGTAGGCGACGGTACTTCCGTAACTACTGGTATTGCTCACGGTAGGTTTACTACGATGCCCTCTAGCTTGAATACAGTTTTATACCAATCTGACGCAGCTTTAGGAGAAAGATATGCAACAGGTACTATTTACAGTACTGATTACTCAATAAATTTTAATCATAACCCAATTTATAAAATTGGTCAAGAATTTCCGGTCACCACTTTTTATACAACCGCTTCTGAATCTTTAACTGTTTCGGAGGATGTTTTTAACTCTGGTCTTAAATATGATGAAACAGCCAGTAGTTATGATATAGCCTTAAAGGGGCTTTCTAACACTGCTCAACCTATGTACGTAAGAGTTTCAGAAGCTAAGGAGGTTAGTACGTCTGCTTCTGTAGGTCTAGACGATATAATTAGAACTCAAAAAACTTTAACAGCTGCTTATTGATGTGTTTTATACCGCAAACAATTCTAAAATACAGGTAAATGGAAATGAAATTTTAGCTTCTAATGCAGAAATTTCTCTTCAGGCAAATTTGCAACCTAATTATAATATAAAACAACGCCATACGGAAAGTTTTTCACCTACCAATGGTATTGGGGGAACTTTATCTTTTAATTATTATTTAACTGGCGTTGATTATTTTAAATCTTTTATAACTGGACAAGGTGAAGCTCCTTTTAAATCCAGTCAAGTTATATCGGGTAATTTTGGAGGGTTAAATTTTGATAGTGGTTACCTAACCTCGTATTCTGTTAATTTTAGTCCAAATGCTCCTGCGATAGCAAACGCTTCGATATCTTTCTTTGATCAATTAAATGGTCAATTTGTACCCACCACCGAACAAGCCCCTACTGATAAAGAGGTTCTTAACTTTAGACATGCTTCTGTAGCTCATTATATACCAATAGAAAATACGCTCCTGTCAGGATCAGTAGAAGATTTTGTAGCTGGAACTTATAATTACCAGTCAGAAGTTAAGCCAGTCTATTTAATGGGGGAGACTAAACCTAGTTCGGTTAATTTTGGTCCGAAAACTGTAAATATGAATTTTGAAACAGATAACCCTACTGGTTATTTACCAGTCTCTGGTAATACCGCAAGAATTTCTGTAGATTTAAAAAATATTGCTGGTACAGTAGTTGAAAATTTTATCTGTTCAGGTGTCATGAGGGGAAGAAATCTTGCTTCAGCAGTAGGGGATTATATAAAACAAACTATAGATGTTACTCAAGCTGCTACTGATGGAACAAACGTGTTTGTCGCTGCAATTATTGATAGTTACGGTAGTGAAGCTAATGTAGGTATAGGAACTGATGGAGGGAATATATAAATGCCAGTATTTAATCCTAAAAAAAGTTTTACCTTAACTGGTGAAAACATAAATTTTACAGAAAGAGTTTTTTTTGGTCAGGAAGAGGTAGAAGAGCTATTTTATTTAGGTAGCACTGGTGTATCGGGAGAAGTTCCTGCCGCAGCCATGACTGATGAGATATTTGTTCAAGTAAATCAAGGTCTTTTAAATATAGGGGAACAAAACATTATTCTGGATTCTTCTAGTCAGGTATTAGTAAGTGGTCTTATACCTAGTTCTGTTAGTGGGGCTGCTGGAGATATACTGCAACTGTCTGGAGAAAATTTTCATCAAATTACAAATGTTAATTTTGGAACAGGTATCGGGAAAACAGCTCAGTTCAGTGTTCTGTCTGACAACCTTATAGAAGTTGTAGTTCCTACTGGAGCAACCTATGATGAGGTAACGGTATTTTCATCTTTACGCACTGGCGTTAATGGAAATACTTCTTTAGCGAGTGGTAAAACTTATAATAAATTTGTTCCTATACCTATTTTGACTGGTACAAATTCAATCCAGTTAAAATCTGGAGAAGATTTTATTATTGGAGGTCAATCTCTTTCTGGCGTTACTGGTATTAGTGTTAACACTGTTGATTTTAATAATTTTAGATCATTAGGATCTACTGGGGCTGTTGCGGAAGTCCCTACGGGAGTTCAGGTAGGGGGGCATGTTTTTACAATACCTAAAGGGTCCATTGATCTTTTAATGGCTAGTGGGAGTTCTCATCAAGCTAATAGTAATTTTTCTTTTCAACCTTTAGCCGAAATAGTAAGTATTTCTGCTGGTAATACCACCGGGTCTATTATGACGATAAGTGGTAATAATTTTAACTCAGGTTTATTTTATACTGGGGAAGGTGGGGATGGTTGCTTGGTATCGGTAGGAAATCAGACAGGTAATTTTAAAATTACGACTGATGCTGGTGGGTATAATAGGTTAACAGGCGTAGTTCCTACTGGTTTAAAAATGGGTATTTCTGGTGGTAATGTCGCGGTAGGTGACGCAGTCATAAATAAACATTCAGTTTCTTTATTTACCGAAGATTACCCTGAGCAGTACCCTTCGACAGTACTGTTTAGTCCCGGAATAGGAAGCCCGTCCATTTCTAGCTTAACGCCCAATTCTGGGGTTGGTAGAACGTCTGTTATTATAGAAGGTAATGATCTTTTTGGAATAACTGGTATAAATTTTAGAGGAGGTAATGTTGGAGTAGGTACAGAGTTTTCAGACAATTCTGTAGTCGGGGTAGTACCCGGTAAAAGTATTATGGCTACCATTCCTGATACAAGTAATTTTGCTACAGGTGGAGGATTTTTAGATTTAGATCTTTCTGGTTTTTATGGAACCGTAAGTAAAGAGTCTGGATTTTTTGTTCAAAGTATACCAAGAATTCACACTGTCGTCCCCGGAACCGGAGAGGGTGTTATATTACCGGGTAGTTCTGGTACAATTTATGGAGAGGGGTTCTACTCTGGTACAGTTATTAAGTTATACGGAGGGAATGGGGTTCTATCAACACAAAACTTTCGACAGGACCTCTCAGTTAGCGGATATTCTTCCAATTACGATCAGTTAACTTTTTATTACCCTAACAGTTTTGAAACTGGTAACTTTTACAGTCTGCGAGTTGAAAATGACAGGGCTGGAACTTCTCTTTACAGATTTACAGGATATATACAGCCTGTAATAAGCGGTTTTAGCACCCTGAGTGGGGTACAGGGAGAGACAGTAACAGTTTCAGGTTTTTT
>Ga0098051_1000458_pt1 | contig 16386 bp, 12 predicted proteins | sample 14BtaG_FD_77069 | JGI IMG/M metagenome (GOLD analysis project Ga0098051, IMG submission 77069) | Marine viral communities from the Subarctic Pacific Ocean - 14B_ETSP_OMZ_AT15311_CsCl metaG | ecosystem: Environmental > Aquatic > Marine > Oceanic | place: Pacific Ocean | collected 2015-01-18 | reverse complement strand
TGCTGGTCTTGGACTGGTGCCACAACTCCTGAAGGATATGGGCGCTTCCACCACAAAGGAAAAAATTGGAGAGCGAGCAGGCTCTCGTTTCTGTTGGCGACGGGGCTAGAGCCTGAAGTTGTACTACACAGATGCGGAAACCCCAACTGTGTGCGCCCCAGTCATTTGCAGGCGGGAGACACTAAGGAAAACCTGTTAGATCTCTTGATAGATCGCATATACACAGACCGCGACGTAACCTGAACTGTTGGACGATTTTTTGGCAAGTGGTAGTTGGTTTTTCAGTGGCGCGGACAGGAAACGTGTGGCATTTGAAGATGGCGGGGTCTACTACAGAAGAAACTTTTGGTACTCTTGGCGCAGCTATGCGCTGTGCGTACCTACTTGCTGATGGATTCAAGAACTGGCAGGCAGATAGCGATGCAGGAGCTGTTGGAGGCGTGTAGCACTAGCTGGGTGTCTGACATCATGCGGGCCACGTTGTTCTTGCAGCGGGCGGAAGAAGTGCGGACTGGTTGCCGAAAACAACGTACCCGGTCACGCACCAGGCAAAACAACGGCGCTAAGACAAAAGCGGCGAAGCTGGATAAACCTCTGATTTGGTAGTGTAGTATATGCGTATTCGCGTTAAGTTAATTGAGTACAAGGCACGGGGCTAAAATCTACGTTCAGCTACTGCTGGACCCTAATAGAGCAGAGCTGCTACAAGATATGGCCGAAGAGCAAGGAAAACGTAGCACTGCTCTGATGCGCGAGATTCTTTACTCGCACCTGGAGCGAACGCTACCCTCCGCTGTTTATGGAGAAGCTGAGGCTAGGGATCACGCGGTGTGGAGAGAGTCTGTGAGTAACAGGGTGAATGGGCGCACCAGGAGAAGGAAGGAGGCCCTGGCTAAGTGTCAGGTGGAGCCGCCGGTTCAATGCCCGATAAAAGCTGAGTAGGGATAGTGTGTTACTGTATCAGGGTTCTGGTTACCCCTGTTCATGACACGCTACGCATTAGCTCGTTCCACCTCTGATGGTTTACAGTATCTGGCCGCTGCTTACGGCAATTCAGGCGACGGCATTGCCTACACTCCGATGCGTATTGACGCCGGAACGTATGTAACTGTTGAGAAAGCTGTAGATGTATGTCGGACGCTTCACCAAAATAGTTACGGTGACTTTTTTGTTGTTCCGGTGGAGGAGATTTAATGGTTGATACTTTGGCTGCTTATCTGGCAGAGATTGGACGTTACCCTCTGTTGACTAAAAATCAAGAAATACTCCTAGCGCGGCATGTTGTTATATGGGTCAATGACAAAGACGCCACGGATAGACAGAAGCGTATGGGTAAACGGGCTTTTGAAAAACTTGTCAACTGTAATTTAAGATTAGTCGTTTCTATCGCTAAAAAATTTCGCAATAGAGTAACTAAAGCTGAGTTGCTCGATCTTATCCAAGAAGGAAACATCGGGCTGTCTCATGGTATCAAAAAATTCGACCCAGAGCGTGGGTACGCCCTCTCTACTTATGTTTACTGGTGGGTACGGCAAGGCATTACACGTTACCTGAGTTGTAGTGACAGAATTATTCGGCTGCCTTCCCATGCTGGTGAGGTGCTTGCAAAACTTAGGAAGTGGACGCCTAGTTTCTTTTTAATTCACGGCAGGGCTCCAACACTTAAAGAGTCAGCAGAGTTTTGCGAAGTTACAGAAGATAAGATGCGACTTTATCTCGACAACTCTTACGATGCAAGCAGCCTAGACAAGCCTATTAACAGTACAGACGGAGAAACTACCTTGCTTAGTTTAGTTCCTGTTGAAGACGATATATTAGGAAAAGTTGAAAATAATATACGTTTGGAGGCTATGGACAGTCTGCTGGAACGTTTGAATCCTTCCGAAAAGTATTTAGTGCTTAGGTATTACGGGATATACGGCAATGACGCTGTTACCTTAACGGTGCTGGCTAAGGAAGTAGGGCTGTCAAGAGAGAGAGTAAGACAGAAAATTTCAAACAGCATGAAACGGCTTAAGCTGTGGTCGGCACAACACCCTCTTCTTTGATGACTCGTTTAACGCTCGAAGGGTTTACAAACTTTTTCCGTTACTTTCAGGGTGAGACGCACCAGCTAGACGCTATAGGTGAACTCTGGCGGTGTATGCCAGTTCAGCTCCTAGAAGAAGAAGCGGATTGGATAGTTAAATACAGGACATCCTCAGCAAAAGAAAAGCCCAATGCCATCAGTGTGATTAACGCAGCTGGCTTGGCTCTCATAAAAGAATTTGAAGGGTTGAGGCTCGATGCCTACATTTGCCCCGCTGGAGTGTGGACTATTGGGTACGGCTCCACTGGCGATCACGTTTACCCTGGCCAGCGCATAACCGAGCCAGAGGCTGAGGAGTTGCTGAGAAAAGACTTATGGAGGTTTGAGGATTGCGTTAGTTCTCAGGTGAAGGTAAGCCTGACTGACAACGAATACGCAGCTCTGGTGTCCTTCGCGTTCAACTGCGGCTGTGGTGCGTTCCAGGGATCAACGCTGCTGCGTCGACTCAATGCAGGTGAGCCCAAACCACGAGTGTTTAGTGAGGAGTTACCTAAGTGGGTCAGAGGGGGTGGGCAGGTTTTGCCTGGCCTAGTGCGTCGTCGAGAGGCTGAGGTTGCACTTGCGTTGAGCTGAAGGTAGGATTGATTTTCAACCACCTTTTCGAGGTCGGCTTGTCGTGAAGTAGCCGGGGAGCTGCTTGTCAACAGTCATGCAGGCGCGTGAGCCGGTGACACTCCCCCCCCCTTTTTTTACGAAGCAATTTAGTCGCTGCCGACAACAACCAATTTGCTGAGTGCATCGACTTCTGCTTTTAATTCAGCAACAGCACCAAGCAGCTTCATAATCAACGCATCTTGACTGATGCCTTGATAGCTTTCATCAACCTCTTTGGTCACTGCTTCTGTTACGACTGCACTTTCGTCGTCAGTTACAGCAGGTTTTGTTTCTACTGTCCTAGTGCGATGGATCGTCTTAGTAATTGAAGGGCAAACTTCTGCGACCTCCTGAGCGATCAAACCGAGCTGGCGCTGTGAACGTAACTCTTCATTTAGGGGTGCTTTATCATTCCAGTTGTAATTTTTAAGTAGACCGCCGAGAGCAACAATATCAGCAAGTTGTGGTTTAGCAGGTGTGATGTTTGTTTTGAATCGTGCATCAGAAGGGGGAACAACTGTTGCCGTAACTGTGCCGCTATACGAAGCACTTCCATCTGCATTAATTCTAGATGTGGCTAGTGCACTACCTACTTGGTATCCAGTCCAGATTGCATTATTGCCAGTTGTTTTTGCTGCTCTAACAGTTCCGGTACTATCCATTCGGCAACCATCCGCAGTACCACTAGCAGGATTTCCTCCAGCTTGGTAATTACCATTAATAGTAATATTGCCATTAGAACTTTTTATTGTTACATCGCTGCCTATCTCAACGTCGCCATTAAAAGTAGCGGTGAGGTTGCTGGCAAGTGTTAGTATTCCCGCAGTTGATGTGCTGCCTGTGACCCATGCACTATCACTTGTTAATGCAACAGTTCCGCCGTTATTTGGGAAGTTAAAGATTCGATTTGAAGCAAGGGTGTTAAACCTTAAAGATCCATAGAAAGTTTGAGCAGTATTGTAGAATCTGTAGTCATTGTTATTGGCGCTTGACTTAAAATTAATAGCAGCAGTTGCACCAGACACCATGTTTAACGTACCAGTGGACGATATTGTGCTTCCATCAATAGTCAGGTTGTCAACTTCAATAGAAGCAAACTCAGCCGAACCATCATAATTTAATAGGGCGTTAGCTGTATTGTTTTGATCAGCAATTACTATACCTTTAGAGGCAGAGTTTATTCGGACAGCTCCGTTTGCGCCATCTCCAATTCTGTTAAATTCTGCAAAGCCATTGGGACTGAGAAATGACTGTTGAGTTCCATTAGTTGAAAGAATGTTTGAGACCGCTGTGATTTTGCCGTTACTATTCAGCTCAATAACCCCTCCGCCAATCTCTACGGAGCCAGCAAACTCAGCGGAGCCATCAGCAAGAATCCGACTGGTGTAACCGCTTACTGCTGTTTGCTTGCCTGTCCAAAGGCTATTCGTTCCACTACGTGAAGCATAGATTTGTCCGTTTGCATAGACATGAATTCCATCGTTTGACGTTACAGTATTAATTGCATTGGGCACCTTAATATCACCAGCAAACTCAGCGGAGCCATCACTACTGTTCAGCTCAATATTAGGCGCTGAAGGCAAGGTGCCGCCGATTGATACGGAGCCCGCAAACTCAGCCGATCCAGTACCGTAGATCCGACTAATAACAGTGCCGCTTGTGCTATACCCTTTGAATATAGGATTGCCATCAGTGTCATTACGTTTTAGACTCAAAGTGCCTAATCTAATGTCAGCACCAGAATCAGCAGAAGTGACATTAGTGGAGTCGAAGGTTCCAAAACGATAAGTGGAACCAGCAAATTCTGCCGAGCCATTGCTTGCATTAAGCACAATGTTGCTGGTGCCTAGTGTCAGGTCACCCGTCATATTGTCGCCCGTCAGATTGACCGCTCCAACGTCAGCCGCATCTAGAACAACAACACCAGTTTTTGTGTTGACTGATTGAACGGGAACCTCTGCTGATGTTATGTAATTTTCATCGTTTGTTAATTCTGAAATGTTGTCTCCCGGTTGTAACGCTGAATCCGCCAACGCCCCTTGCGCAGTTGTTGCCGCTCCAACGTCAGCGGCACCTAGAACAACAGCTCCGGTGTAGCCATTAACCGATGAAACTGGTGATGCGGGGGTAGCGAGTTCTTGCCAGTCGCCAATGCTGCTCCCACCATCAGAAATTAAGACGAACGTTGATGATAAATCAGTTCTTATGCACCAATCTCCCCTTTCGCCGCTCAATAGCAGCATTGCCGCTTGGTTAGCCGCAGGGCCGAGATACTCAGAAACTGCTAACGACGGCAGTTGAGACGTGGGAACCTTCCCGCCTACCAGATCGGCTTTTGTATTTAACGCATTCTGCGTAGCTGTTGAAATGGGCTTATTTAGATCTGACGTGTTATCAACATTACCTAGGCCGATATTAGCTTTTGTCAGTGTGACTACGCCTGACTGCCCATTGACGCTGGTGACTGCTCCAATATCTATCCAGCTGCTGCCGCTATAAATACTCAGAGTACGGGTGCTGGGTTTCACCCACGCCGTCTGCCTTGCTGGCGTGGCTGGCGCTGTTTCACTGACACGAACGCCACCAACCTGCTGGATGTCACCGTTCGTGTCACGACAAGAGAGAAACGCACCAGCTGCATTGAAATTGAGAGAAATCTCGCCGTTGCCTAGCTGGTTTGCGGTAGGACGACGATCTGCAACGCTACTGTTTTTGAGAATCAGCTGTACTGCCATGACTATTCAGTCAAAAGAACACGGACATTCGCCGCACTGTTACTTTAGCTAGCTGCTCTATTAGAAAATAACATCTTCTCCAATGATACGACCCGTCGTCACGTCGCATCCTTTCTTGTATCCGCGCAGTTTGATGTTCAATTCTGACCATAAGCCAACACTAGTAGTCCGATCATCGTCCTGCCCGGCTTCGCCTACATTCGATGGGACATAACCAGCGAGACTGGGAATGTCTCCACTTCCGGCTTTGCGGAAAAAGCTATTAAACTCGGTATTCTGGCCTTCATCAGAGTATGTGGTGAATTTTCCATAGTCTGCGAATCCAATGCCGCGAGTATATTTTGTATCATCACCATCATTGTTGGTATATGCGCCATTGTATTTTCCAAACTTACCTTCAAAACCTCCGCTAACGGTTGATCCGGGGACATTTGTTATGTTCGTTTGATTGAATTGCCTTTTGCCATGTGGCTCAATACGATCCACTAATCCATCAACGAAACGGTTAAAAGCTGGGCCTATAGTCTTCCATCCATCGTTGCTGGCAGTGCCATCGCTGGTTGCAACTTGGTTGCTGTTATTTAGTAAAGTCCAGTTATTCCAGGGTTGGTTTGAATCGAAAAATAGGCCGTCATTACTTCTTTCGTTTCTGCTACCCAGTACAATCCGTGACACTGTATTACCGTTTTGACAGCTGAATACCGATACTGAATGTCCTGTAAATCGATAAGTTGCGGGAGTAGCTATATCCGATTGTCTAAATCTTATTTTGCCAAAATCGTAAGTACCTCCGCCAGGCGCGTCTACAGTGCCGCTATTACTTCCACCTGATAGTTTTACGTTGCCACATAACCTGATTCCATCTGCGGTGACCTCTTTGCTTGAGTACAACCCAATAAGGGATCTTTTATTTGCCACCCCGCCTACAACAGATGGGTCACATGGCTGCATTGCCCCGAACGCACAATTCTGCACCGTTCCTCCAGCCCTAAACGTGATCGCATTTTCCTGTCTCATTCCATAGATCAGGTACACAGTATCAGAGGTAGTAAAATTACGTGCGGCAAATGAACGGAATAAATAATTCAATGCTTCGTCAGGAGTGTTAGTCGCTGGCGTTCTCCACTCGCTAACAGGAACCTCGGCTAAACCATACTCAGCCCGAGTAGGATAGTCACTGTCAGGAAAAGTAGACAACATCGTGTCAACAATACCGAGCCACGAAACACCTGTTACAATGCCTTCTTGCTCGAAATCAAGCCTAGTAGGTATTGTTCTGATTAGCAAGGAATCTTGATTTTGCCTTACGCGGGATGCTTCAAAGGTTGTAGGAAAAGTTGGCTGTTTTGTTGGATCGGTATAGTTGCTATAAGTTACACCATTTTCACCAAGGAACGGTGTTGAGCCGCCTAATTTGGCGTCGTTTAAGTATACCCCTTTCGTCCCATCAGGAGCAACCGTGTTGTAATCCCATGCCCTAATTTTAGCTTTAGTCGTGAACGTGCATCTTTTTCGGCTGTAAAGACCAGGCCCAATGCGGTATTCTACGTTGACGCTAGGCGAAAATAGTGTTGCTACAAAATCTGCCGCAATGTCTAGCCGTGTAATAGCTTGGCTTGCTGTCGTAGGTGGCGCATTAAGTGCATCCTCAACTGTCGTAACATCGTTTCCATTAAGTGGATCAACGTAAATGAATTGCGTACCCGAGGAAGGGGCAGAGAGCAGGCCATTCTCTTTCTTCCAGTAATTCAGCGCCTTGATCGTGACGACTTCAGGCTCTGCACTAATAGAAGCATCAAGCTCTGAATCGTTGTTGCCGGTAATTGTTGAACCTTCACGCAACGAAACTGCATCGGCTAGCTGCACAACGCCAAGTTTTTCGGTAGTGCCTTGTGAGCTACTAGAGAATGTAGCTGATCCAGTGACTGTTAAATCACCAACCGTGATGCTCGATGCAGAAAGCCCATTCGGAAAATCGGTTGTCTGAAAATCATCGATGGTTGCACTATCTATGGATTCAATAGATATAGTTGCGCCGGTTTCTACATTCTCTAGCCCGCGGGGTGTAACGTTGAACCCTTCTTCATTGCTGCCTTGAGGAACAACGCGACCGCCAAATTCGTTCGTAAAGTAGTAGGTAAATTTATTCTGCGCTCCTAGAGTTTTTTGTGCGGCAGGTAGAGCCTTGCTGTAATTTAGATAGCCTGTCCATTCCCAGGCATGTCCATACAGTCGCAAAACACTGGGACGCCTAAACTCAACGGCCCAATTACCTAAGCCTGTTGCCGCTCCACCGCTAGGGGTTCCTGTTAATTGGCTGTTGGGGTCCAACTCCCGATCATCTTCTGCCCTTGGAACCAGCGAGCTTCTCGTGTCACCAGTGCTAAATCCCAACGCTTTTAGAAACGCAGAGACTCCCTGATAGTCAGTTGCTGATTCGTATTGAGTGCGAACCTCAGTGTTAGTAGTCCATTCTGTTGTCCAATTGATGCCTAACGTTGTGCTATTTGCATCGGAACTCGTATCAGTATCTAAGACCAAGATTGGGGCAGCAGATCTTCTGTCATCTTCTGCCCGATAGTCGTCGCTCATGTGGACATAGATCTCGCCCCATGAATCTGAATCAGGGTTGGAACCCGATGCTGTTTGAGTTTTTAGAGCTTGGTAATGCTTGTTGTTATGCTTGACAACCGTTCCAACTCGGTAATAGTCACCGGCTATGTAGTTTACATTTGGGGCAGCTCTACTCAACGTGATTTCTGCCGCTGTAGCAACCCCAGTAGCCGAGCCTTTGCCAGCGATGCCAACAATAAGAGTTTCGATGCCTGCTTTCGTCAGCTCTCTTGAAATGTCTCCACCGGCTCGTGCAGGATCCGTCTGAATAACAAAATTTTGCTCAGGGATTCTTGCGTCGGAAGTGTTCGCCAGTTGCAACGAGACGCGGCGTTCACCAGGAGTACGAGTATCAGCGAGTCGCCTGACATACACTCGTTTGCCGACCGCAAGACTGACGCCAGTTTCTGGGTTATTGCTTACTGGCGTACCTGTGTCTGATTCCGTCAAAGCACCGCTTACGTTGATTTCTTTTGGTGTGCCTTCAGACCATGCCGATGCTGTTAGCGATGTTTGCCAGTCATCACCGACAGGATTCTCTACCCAAATACGGGTGCCAGATTTGAGGCTGTAGTCGTCTTTATACAGGATGGCAGGTGTTGTTGTGCTCTCGCTAGTAACCTCAAGACCGTTTTCTAACGTGATTTGATTTGTGGTGACAGATGCAACCACACCTAAGAAAATACGGCGAATGTTGTTTGTCTTTTCACCAAGATTTAGCGGGACGTTTATATTTGCAACTGTCCAATTTTCATCTTGAGGGAACGCAAAGTTTTTGTATCCTTTACTCAGCGCACTGCAACCTCCAAAAGACGAATTGCTGTTGGTAATTGTTACCTCTCCACCTAAATCTGTGAAGTGGTGAATCCCGTGTCCAATGGCAAAAACTGAGACTTCTTGGATTACAGCATCATTAATCGCACTGATGTGCCGACTGAGCCTATCTGGATCCATCCTTACATCATTGGGAGATGTGTTGATGTAAGTTTCATATCCAGCCGAGTTATTAACTAGATTCGCCCAAGCGCCACTGCTATAGACCTGCCAACATGACATGTCTTTTTGCAATGAAACACCCGTAAAATTCGCACAGACCATTGACTTCAAGCCTTCCACCTTGGAGCCATCCATAAACGCTCCACCTAATCCGTAGTTGGAACGAATTGAAACATTGAAAATATATGGGGATGCACTAGCTGTTGTATCCCACGCTGAAGTTGGAGTTTCTGTTATGTCTATCGGACCAACAATTTTATACTCTGTGCTTCTCGTATTGATTAACGTGCTGGAAAGGTCAGCACCAGTGCCGACAGTGGCTTCACATTTAGCGTAGAAAGAATCCAGCTCAGTCTTGCTTGCAAAATGAAAGCCGTCTAATAGATGATGACTGGCCGCAAGGCCCGTCTTATCCATTATCGTAAAACCAAAAAAGTACCCAGTTCCGGTAATTTTTAGTAGCCCTAGTCGATTGCTGTAGTTTGATGTTTCGTCAGCAGCGGGTGGGACATAACTAGGACGCAGCGTGATCTTTCTCAGGTCCGAACCGCAGAGAGAGCAGCCCCTAGGCAGTAGAACTCCGCCAACGGTTGCAGGGTTAAACTCAATTAGCTCCGAAATTGTCGGTGTCTTGGATGCGCCCCAGCTCGTGAGACTGGTGCTGCTACTGCCTGGATCGTTATAGACAGTATGAACTCCGGGGCTTAATACAATGCTGACGCAATCGACTTGGCCTGCATCTGTATAGTCTGTGTACCAGTTTTTGCTGGTGATAATCGCTGCTTCAATGGCAGCCCGGTTGATTGTCTTGAATGGCCTTTGAGGGCTAAATCCACATGTAAGTCGTTGTTTCTCTAAACGTTTTAGTTTTGATGCTAGTAAGTCTGCGCCGGATCCTGTTTCGTAATCGTTGTATGAACCTCCTACAAAATCATCGCTGCCGGTATAAGGGTTCACATATAACGTAAAAGGCGCATTTAATGGATCTGCTTGTGCGGTATCTCCAGGGCTGACAGCAGCATCACCAACAACTTGCTTGACCATATCGGTCAGAGCAGCTAACTGATCGCGAAACTCGCCTTGAGTGCTATCAATATTGGTAAGCGAACCGCTATCGCCTGCAAACTCTAAACTTGCCACGCTGTGCCACCGCTGCTACTTAGAGAAATTCTAGCCGAGACCGTTCACTACTTCACTAGACCGATTTTCTACCCCGGTGATGATACCAACAGCTTGATATCCTCTGTCGTCACGAATTGCACCGTGCCAGCGACGATTTCTGTAGGCCGTAAATTCACGGCGCTTGCAGTGACCAAAACATCAGCTTGGTAATACAGACCGCCCTCAATCGACCCACAGTTGGCCCCGCAGTCGCCATCTCGATCAATCATCCAGAACTGTGCTGTCGCGCTGCAACCTTTCTCAGTCATCAGCAAAAGCTGCATCAGCGCAAGGCCGTTGTCGTGTTCGTTGTCGTAGCACCGCCGATCAATGAAAAATTCAGCAGAGCCGCCTCCAGTGACCAGCGATTTAACCGCGTTGCCAAACTTCTCCGATACTGAGGTCGTGTCAACACTCGGAGCATTCAGCTCAAGACTCCATTGTGCTATGTCGCACAGCTGCTGCCAATACGGCGCTACCTGCCCCCCAGGACTTCTTGGTAGGAGGTTTGCATTGTTATAGAAAAACGTTTCATCATTTGGATTGCCTTCTGGCACTTGATAAGTAGGAGCATCGGCACAAATGCTTATCAACGTAACCGTGTCTTGGGCATCGCTGAATTGATAATCGCCTACAGATGCAACGCAATCCCACACAGCGTTTAGATATTCAGTGTTGCCGTATGGAGAAACTGTGACTGTTCCCCCAACTGGAAACAAGTCGATTCGATTATCCAAACAGCCAGCAAGAGCTGAACAACGGTCATTGTAAAAACTTACGCGACCCAGGGAATCAATATGGATGTAATACTCTCCGGCTGTACAGGCAGGTATAACGTCACCGCCGGAGGTATCACCTGCTCTTGCGTAAAATTGTGCTGAATCTCCGAAATCTCCATCAGGATATTCTTCGAGGTTTGTTTTATAGAACGTATCCTCATTCGATGCGATCTGGGTACGGTTCGGTCCCAAAAACCACTTGCTGCCGTAATAGCTCGCATATCCATCCGGGTTAGGAGGGAATGGGCCGGTTGAGGTCGGCAGGCAATCAACGCTTACATGGTCCCCGTTCCAATAACCTGTCTGCCACGCGGTGTAGAGATTATTGCCAGGATCCAGCGCAGAGTCTGAAATAATGAATGGTTCTGGCGCTGCTCGTTTTAAGAGGAGCTTTCCACCGGTACCAAGGACAGCCATTAAAAGTTACCGTCAGGTTTTCCGTTAATCTGAAAACTAATTGATACCGCCTGCACCGAACCAACTGAGACGCTTGGATTTACGCTTGTAACAAAACCCTTACAACTTATGCTTGTGCCCTCCTGACGATTCAGCACAAAATCAACGGAATCACTTGTTCTGCCGTTATCAAAAACAGAGTTGAGTAGCGCCGCTGCTACGCGATTAGCTGGATCGTACAAAACGGTTGCTGTCCCAGACGTACCCCTCAACCCTTCCACATACGTTCGGTCATAACTTCCAATACATGTATCCTCTAAAACGTCCTTTGTAACACTAAGGCTCCACTCTCTACATTTCCCGACTGAGCTGCCGTCAAATTTCAGTTGACCATCGCTGCCTGTTAAAACTGCCATGTCAACCGTCCAACGTGCCGATTAGTGATACTTGTATTCTACTTCTGTTCGGCAGCACGGACTCAACGGTTGGCGTTTGGCTCCATCTCCAATTGAGATAGTTTGGGATTTCTTCCTCTGGTCCGTTCATACCTTCAAAGATAGTCTCTGGCAATGTCAGGGTTTTTGCGCCACCCAAACTGTCATGCCAGCTCTGAAGGATCGCTTGAGTGTCGAGATCGTCCAGCAAAAACTCCAATGTAAGAGTCGCTTTAAATGCTTTGCTGCCATATAACCGCGTTGTCCCAGCACCGCTGATGCTGGTAAACCGTTTTGTCGGGTATTCACCAGGAGTGAAGCTGCGGCGGGTTGGGCAGATCTCTGGAAAGTCGATGCTCATGATTGGTCACCCCCTATCACCCATTTTGACGCATCATCCCAATCCCGTACCAGCTCCGAGATGTCGTCCTCACCCGTTGGGAAGAAGCTGGCCTCAACATCGATGTTGCCCTCTTCGTCAAATGACAGCGATTGGGTTCTGTACGTTTGCGCGTCATTGGTGGCTGTCTTGACCGAGAACACTGCGGGGCCTGGGTCTGTCTTGCCATTGACAACGACCATCGTTCGCTCGGTGGTCTGTTGGGTGGTGCCGTCCCAATACAAGACCGGATAGCTGCCGTTTGGTAAAGCAGGCCAAGATGTGATATTTCCAGCTGCATCAACCGCGCCGTTGCTGGGCTGGTCGTATGAAAATGTCTCCAAACCGAGCTTGAAGACAGCGCCGATGTCTAGCGTTGATCCTGTTGGGGTGGTCTTAAAAGACACGCCATGGGTTATCAGACGCCGACTTCTACATTCCCATTTGCCCCTGTCAATTGCCTGCTGCAGGCTTGTGCAAAAGTCACTTAAATCAATCTGTTCTAGTGGAGCGTCTTCATCAGTGGTTGATTCGCGGACAGTTACTTCACGAACAACAGGGAATAGCCCCTTGTTATTAATAGCAGTTGACTGTCTCTCCTCTCTCCATTTCACGCTGATACGCGGGGCGATCCGCTCTTGTTCGTCAAGATAATTCAGACTAAAACTGTCTTCGATAATGTTGCCTGCTGTGTAGAGCCCACTAACTGTTTCAGGCCCATCAAAATTGGCGACAGGTTGAAGCGCAAATTTACCGTTACGGATTACAAATTCCAGCAAGAAATGAATAGCTGTTTCTGCAGCCCAACTGCGGATGTTGATTTTCTCGACAATCGCTCCATCAAAGAAATATCTGCGGCTTGCTGCCCAGTTGCTGCAATAATCAAAGCTAGCCTTGTCGATCTGCTCCAGGCTGACGATTTTGCCGGTGCCGTAACGCTTGTTGGATAGCAAATCGTAAAGAATGTCAGGGAAGTTGCTTGTGCTATTAATCCCTTCGTTCACGTAAACGCTAAATTGGCTCAGTTGTGTGATTTCTTTGCTGCTTCTAATATTCATGCCAACCATTGCCAAATGGTCATATTCAGGTGTTGCTTTATTGGCCGTGATGGTGTTGACGTAAACAACACTATGTGCAGGCTGACTTGTGGCCTGGCTTGTGATTTCGTTATAGATAAACGCTTCGGCTAATCGCGCATACGCGTCTATGTAAAAGCCCTGAGTTTCACTGTCGTCAAATGGTGGCCCAATCGCTACACCATCAACTGTTCTCCCAACAGGCAACGAGAAATACCCTGAACTCTTGGTGACTTCTTCGCCGTTGTATTCAATCGTTATATCCCCTTCTGAAGATTGATTAAAAGCAGAATGAGCGTCTAAAACAATAAGGTTCTGGTTGCTCCTTCTTACCTCAAAGCTGCTTACAGGCGTAAGACGAAACTCCCAACGCTTTTCTACGCCAAGATCAAACCGGATGTAGTTATACAAGCTGGTGCCGCCTTGACCCCTTACGCCAAACAATGAAGGCAATTGAAAAAAGGTGTTATCGGTTGCGGCCTCTCGATAGGCAATAATAAAAAAGGAATATTGAGTTTGTGGCCCTTGATAGCTACCATTTGAATAATTTACGGTGCTGATTCCATCTATAGGGTCACTTTTGTAATTCAAGCAAGATTGTTCATCGATAATTTGATAAGTTCTTGTTTTAGGTGTTCCATTGTCGTCGTATATGCAATCAGCAAAATTTGTTAGTCCATTGATGTCAATTCCTAACGAACTTTGCAGACCAATTTCAACAACCTGCCCAACTCTTTCTGTAGAGAATGAACCTTCGGCACACCTAAAAATCTGCGCTGTTCTGCTGCATGGATATGTATTGACGGCTGTAATGGCGGGGTTCTGTCCAATGTCACCGTTGTAAACTGACGGGTTTAATTCGCTTTCCGTATATTCATGAATCGTGCCTTCACGCACGACTTTGAAAACCGCAGTTACAGATTGACCGTTATTCAAAGTTGAGCTTTCTATATCTGAAATAAATACTTGGTCTGTTCTATTGGTGCATATTGCCATTGCGCTGCCGATGCGGTATAGCTCGCCAACACTTAAGTTGTCGTCATAGCTATTTTGCCGAGAGGCAATCGATGTTCCCATATCATTTAAGCTTGTAATTGCTTCATCACTCCCGGTGTCACTTGGCGGAACTGGTTCATTAAAATACCCGTTCCCATCTGTCTCTTTGTAGATCTTGAATGTTAAATCTTCGCCAACGGTTGCATCTCTTTCACCGCTAGTAGTGCCAACAAGTCCGCTACGTCCGCAATAGTTTCTACCTTGCTTAGTCCTAAGTCCCTTCTCTTGGCGATTTAGAGTGCAGATTACATCACCTGCGCTGTCTGAACCTAAGTTAAATTCAGTCCTAATAATTGGGTTAGGTTTTAACGGAAAATTGTTCCCTAGATGCCCATACAACCCAAATACTTTCTGGTTTGATGGTGTTGAAGTAAAGCAAAAATTTGGGCCAAACTGTAAATCTTTACCGCGTACCTGAAACACGTCTGAAGCTCCGGCATTTTCAGCATTGCCTGGATCTGAACTGGCTCTTAGCCCTGAGATGTAATCGCTGCTGGTTATTCTTCCGCCGTCTGAAGAGTAGTAAAGGCTGATTCGTCCGGCTTCGTTATTGCTTAACCGATAGCCACCAATAACGTTGTTGCCAATAGCAAATTGATCAACGTCAAGTTGTGGGATTGCTCCCTCTCCTACAAGAAACAATGCTCTAAGCAATTGCCCACCACCGACGCTATACAACTGTGACCACAGCAGGTTTGTGTTGACCCTCACGCCACCGTATGCAATGCCGTCAATTTCTTGGCGGTTGGTATAAATAAGTGGAACAGTTGAACCCAGTTCAACAACATTCTGGACACTATCAAAGCCTGATGTTGGCGTGAACCTGCTGCTGTTCTGTATATCCTGACCCTGGACTGTTTTGGTCTCGTAATCGGGCTGTTTCTGTTGGCGTGGTTTCGGAGATAGTAACGAGGCAATCGCGGATAGAACTATCCCGATCACTAAATAGGCAGCCGTAGTGAAGGGTTCAAACGCCACTGGGTCGCCGGGTTTAATCCCGTTATTCAGCATCGTTTCGCGCATAAACGAGCGATATTGCTTCTCATCCATTCCGGTGATTTCCATGATCTGCCGGTCATGGGGCAGAAGTGGAATCCAATTGCCGTCGTTAGGACTCAGCATTAATTCAGAGAGATGTTGCCGGTAGATGGCAAAGCACCGACTAACGATTGGGTAAGAGTTCGGCGCGGTGCATCAGCGCCAACGGCGTCTAGTGGGCTGCTAAGCCTCACCTGTAGGCGGCTGCTGTCATGCTCAAAGCCAGTGATTTGATACACCTCTGAGCTGTAATTGTCAGTCTCTTCTAAGGTCTCTGGATCGAGCCAAACGGTGTTGATCTGTGCAATCCAACGTTCGTCTGCTGCTTGTTTGAAGACGTTTAAATCTAACTCGTTTACAGCAAATACCATTGATGCTGAGATGTTGGCTCCCTGTAAGTCTAGGGTGCCTCCACTAAACCCAAAGCCCGCAAACAAATAAGGCAACCCCTGGAATAATCGCGACTCTCCAGCGTGAAAATTCTGGAAACGGTAAGGGGTAATGATTCCTTCTGCCTGTTTTAGTAAGGCGTATGTCCCGATTGCAAATGTCATCGTATACCTACCTGGGCGCGGGTGGCTGGGCGGTTGCGGAGATCACTAAAAACTCTCGCCTGAGCATCGCGAGCTGTAGATTTCATACCCTTTGCAAACTGCTCGGCGGTGACATACTCCACGGTGTTGATGACAGTGGTTTCAGCTCGGACATCAATCGGGTTGCTGTTCAGCGAAGCGATGCGTTCGCGCTCCAGTACCCGCTCTTTAGTGTAAGAGGTCGTAGTGCCGATGGCTTCGGCATTGTCAGCAAAGGCATCGTTAGAACTGCTACTCCCCCCGCTTAGTGCATTACGGGCTGCCTCGAATTGGTCGTTGTTGGTGACCGTTCCAGTGACACCGGGGATGAACAGCTCTGGGCCTTTTTCGCCCACGATGTAGGGCTGGTTGCCGGTTACAGGGCCTCCTTTTTCTCTGAAGAGCAGGTCAAGAAGTCCGCTGCCTGGATTACCGCCGCTGCCGATACTGCCAATTGCTTTGGTTACG
>Ga0098051_1000456_pt1 | contig 16416 bp, 3 predicted proteins | sample 14BtaG_FD_77069 | JGI IMG/M metagenome (GOLD analysis project Ga0098051, IMG submission 77069) | Marine viral communities from the Subarctic Pacific Ocean - 14B_ETSP_OMZ_AT15311_CsCl metaG | ecosystem: Environmental > Aquatic > Marine > Oceanic | place: Pacific Ocean | collected 2015-01-18 | reverse complement strand
TGGATCTTGAAAGTCTAGCTCTCTAAACGTTACAGCGTTATACTCTTCAGGCATGCCCCAGGTAGGATCACCTTCTACATCACCTTTTATAGATAGCTTTTGGCCCGGTGTAGTTAGAAGGCGCATTCTTTTATAGAAGTCTGCAGGTGATTTAGCAAATGCATATCCACCTCGCAGTAACTTGTTCAATTCTATTCTACCATAAAAATCATTTAAGACAAAGTCTTTTATAGCTTTATCGGATCTAAGACTTTCATGTAGTTCTTTTCTATCTAGCCCTACAGTTTCCATGTACTCTAGCAACTCTTGTTCGTATGTTTCTAACTTATCAAATGTTTTATCTACTAGTTCTTCTATCTTTTGATCTATTATTGAAAACTTACTATTTGAAGGGTGGTAATTTTTTATAGAATGTATTAATGACTTAAATCCTAAAGACGTATCTACATAGTCTGTTTGTAAAGATAATATTTGTGGATTTTTAAATACTGGAGCAGATTTCATTAACTCGTCAAGTGTAATGTTTAAAGGGTTTTCTCCTTTTGGATAGTGATAACCTTCTATTAAATTACTTATATCCTTATTATTTTTAGCTTCATTAATTGCATCTTCAGCTGCCTGCATCACAGATAAGTCTTGCAGTATAAAACCTTTGACTACTTCTCTTGAAGACAGGTTTAAACTCTTTATACGCTTTACTGGTAAGAATCCCATCTGATCTCTATCTGCTTGCGTTGAGACTGCGATGTACATTATATCTTCATTATTATTATTACCATAGAAATTTAGTCTTGCAGTTAAAGACTCTTTTTCATTTTGCATCTTGTAGTCTTTACCTACACTTTTATCTTTTGCTGTTTTAGATGCATCATATATAACATAATCAAACACAGCTCTAAAGTTGTCATCTTCAAAGCTATTCATTAAAGCAGACTGCGCTTTATAAAACATTGGATGAGTTTCATCAAAAGGATTAAATAGTTTTGATTTCTTCAACTCTTCTCTACGTGCTGAAAAGTCTCTTCTAATATCAGCAGTCATATCTTTTATTGGAGTAGATGTTTGTATTGGGTAGAAAGTTTTACCTCCAGCTCCTAACATAGATGTAGCTCTTTGTTTTTGAAACGTTGGGTATATTTTACCTAATACTCTTATTGCTCCAGAGTCAGTTTTAAATATATCGTTACCTTTATTTACAGAAGCGGCTAGAACTTCCATACTACGATTAGACATTTTAAACAAAATGTTACCTAATACACGAGTACCTTCATTTCTAAAGTACTTATTTAAGTTTTCAAAAGACTCTTCTTTTGAGTCTGCAAACTGTATAGACATGTTCCATAAGAACTCATTTAGATTTCTTACATCATTATCTGAATGTATGTGTTCAGGATTAGTAAAGTTTCTTTTTTCTTTTTGTAGTAAGGCCCAAGCTTTCATAGCTGCAGCCTGTTTATCTTTCATAATAGTTGTAGAGCCATCTTCTTTTACTTTGTATGAAGCTCTTTCGTTTGGCATTAACAATTCTTTAGACTGTCTTGACCACTCTCCCATAATGACATTAGACAAATTGTTTGAGTTAGACGGTAATACTAATACTGTATTCTTAGTTACATTCTTTTGCTGAGAAGGATCAGGCTTAGTATCAACAAACGTTTTAACCATATTAAACTTATTGTAAGTATTGGCAAAGTTTGTAAAGAAGGCAGACTGTTGTTTAGGAGTTAGAGTTTCAAGTTTAGCTACTACAGGAACTAGAGTCTTTTTATATTTAGACATTCTAACTAGTTCTGCTTTCATTTCTTTATATCCTCTTTTGTCTACAGTTGCTTCTGCAATGTCTGGATAAATCTCTTCTAAAGGTATTGCTGTTTGATAGCCTAGCTCATTCTTTTCAGGTCTTCGTATGTCTAATAAGAATTCTTTTACTTCAGCAGATAACTTTTCTATAGGATTTTCTTGAAGTCTAGATCTTGAGTGTATACGTACAGGAGTGTCGTCTACTTCTAGCAATTGTCCTTGGTCATCTTTAATTCTAATACCAAAGTTTTCTAGCTCATCTTTTATTTTAGTTCTCCATCCGCTTGTAGTTTCTGTATCACTCCAGTTTTTATACACACTTAGCATTACAGTTCCTGCTCGTGCCTTTTGATCAGGGCCAGGTATATCATCTCTAAACTCAACGCCTTCAGGCATTTCATTTAACATAGCTTGTTTACCTTCTCTAAATGCTATGTCTGCTAGCTCTACCGCTTTTTCTACTGACTCTTGTGTTGGAGCTCCGAACTCGTTTGTAGGCCATCCTTTAAATGCTTCAGCTGCAACTCTGTTTGCAATAATGCCTTTGTCTGTTCTACTACCAGGGTTAAGAAGTTCTGATATATTTTCTTTAAACTCTTCAGGACTATTTCTACGTATGTCATTTACAAATGTAACTACTGAGTCTATAACCTGTTTCTGTCTGTCATACTTTAAATTACTGTTTGTTTCTCCTAGAGTTAATTTAGCAGGTATTACTATTCTTTTACCGTTAGTAGCTATTAGAAAATAACTACCATTACCCATAGCTAGTATAGGTTCACCATTGTCATCTGTAAACTTAAATGTTTCTTCTAGAGCTTTTGGATCGTTTTCAAAATCTATACCAAATAACTTTTTAGTTTGATCGCTATAAATTCTTTCATATAATGTTCTTGCTTTTTCAGCATGCCCTGTTGCATCTGTTAATGCATCAAATAGAATTGAGTCATTTCCATTCTTAGCTATTGCTCCTACTATCTGTTGTTTATCGTTTCTTTTATATCTACAAGCCATAGTTTATGATTTACAATCGTTGTTAAAGTCTGGTCTAGGTGATCCAAATATATCATCACCCATCTCATCAGCAAAAGAATCTCTGTTTTCTTTTGGTAAAGCTACTGCACCACCATCTGCAAATTTAGTATTTTGCGCGGCTTCTTGCATAGTTTCTCCTAATATATTTCCTCTAGTAAGTTCTACTATAGGATTATGGAAGAGAGACCCATCTTTAGTACGGACCAAATCCGTACGTAGTATACCAAGTCTGCCGCCCGTTTCTTGAGGTGAAAACAAATAATCTTTGTACGATGGGTATGATACCCCAGTTACAGGACTAGTATATTCTCCTGGCACAGTCGCACTGCTCTTATCAACGTTATATTTTTTATCTTTTAAAAAGTTTGTAAAGTTATTTACAAAGTCATTCTTTAATTTATCGTATCTACTTTGATCTGCAGCCTTAGCTACATAGTTACCGTCTGAGTTAAGAGTTACAAACTGGCCTGTAAAAGGTTTGCCTGCAAGTGCATTTTGTACCTGAGAACCATACATTCTTACAGTCTCATTCAACGCAGTATCTTTGTATACTAAGTAGGGTTGACCATCACTGAACTCTCCAAACTCTAAAAACTCAGACTTACGAAAGTCGTTCTTTCTTTCTACAGCATCTCTAGTTGTGCTATTAGCTACAATCTGTTTAGCAGTGTCAAAGTCTCCTTCTCTAAGAGCGTCTAATACTTTCTGCTGTGCCTGCGGAGATAGATCAGCTGTTGACGCAGTAGAGAACGTTGGCTGCCCTCCTGGGACTTCATTGCTTGGTATAAGAAATCCAACCTGTCCTGTGGTTAAACCTCTTCTATTATCATTCCCTTCTACCTCATTTCCTAAGAAAGTTTGTTCCCCTTGCTCAGTAGTTACTAGCTGGCGTACTCCATTTGTAACTGTTTGGAATACAAGATCCGGGTTACCATTAAACACTTCTTGTGGGTTACTAAAGAATGGTATGTTGTTTTCAGTTCTAGCATTGTTGTAGTTAGGCGCATACACACGTTTAACTCCTAACTGTACTTCCTTGCCCGCTCTTAGTTTGTTTATTATATCTTGTCTGTCTTTTAACTTGGCCTCAGCATTTGCTCCTTTAGCAGCTGTAAGCTTGCCTACATACTTACCTTCTGAGTTTACTAAGTACAGCGGTAAGTTTTCTGTATCTGCAAACCCTTCCTGTTCAACTATTTGTACTGTAAGTACATCTCCAGGTTTTAGATTGTTCTTAGCTTGTACATCTACTAGTTCATCTACTATAGGTTCAAGCGGTATGCCTGTCTCACTAACCTGTATTCTAGTTCTGTTAGCTACTTGATCTACTATTACGTTAGCTGACCCAGCCATCTTAAGTGATAACTCTTCTCCGTTTTCTTGTGGCGGCACAGCTGACTCTCCTCTATCTACAGCTTCTTGTAAAGATTGACCAAGAGTAGGAGCACCATCTTCTACAGGCGGCATAGTAAGATCTTGCATGCCCTCGCTAGTAATTTGCTCTGCTGGACCTGCTGACTTTTCAGTAGCTGACTGGTCTTGCATTTGGGCAGAGACTGCGTCATCATTTACATTTGTATTTTCATTAACTTCATTATTTCCTTTTACTCTTCTTTGTTGATCTGGAGTTAATCTATCAAACATTTTAGGCTTCATTAATGCTTCATGACCTTCAGTCTGCTCTTTTGTGACTGAATCTCCTTCTGATAGTATTCCTTCTATTTCTTGTTCAGTAGATAAATTATCTCTTTTAATAATATTTTTATCAGCTATTTTACCATTGTTAAAAGGCACATACCTATCACCTGATAATATCTCCCATTGACGTGAGCCATCTAAATTTATTTTTACTCTATATTTTTGAACAGTTCCATCCTCGTTTGTTACAGTAAAGTATTCTCTGCTAACAGGAACTTGATCATCTTGATACCTTGGGGCTACTTGAGCATCCCCCTGTTCTTGAGCGCGGTTCTCAATATTTTGATCTTGTCCTGCATCGACTTGTTCTTGAGTTTCTGTTGCAGTGCTGGGGGCAGGCTGTCCTGCAGCATCTGTAGATCCTTTTTCTTTGCCATCTTCTATTCTTTTTAAATTCTTTCTTTCTAGATTTATAGCAGCGTTGTTCTCTTCTATAGATCTTTGTTCATCTTTTACTTTTTCTTGGTAGCTCTTTAAATCTCTATTAGCAGCTTCTAATGCTTCTGTATCTCCTTCCTGCTCATACTTCTTTATAAGTTCCTGAGTCTCTTCTATCTTTTCGTTTAAATCTACTACAGTGTTTTCAGACATCATTACTTTAGCTGTAAGGTCTGATACCTCTTTTAATACTCTTTCTTCTAGATTAGACAGCTGGTCAGATGTTAGACCAAAACTTTCTCCACGAGCTCCAAGAACATTTTTAATTTTAGTTATTTGTGTTCTTATTTTTTTAGCTTCTTTCTTAAGAGTTACTATATCTCCCTCAGTAAAAATTTCTAACTGTACTTGTTCTTTTGTTTTATTACTAGAAGCTACACTTCCTATCAAAGAGTCTATGTTTTCATTTACACCTACTAATAGTTTATCTAGCTCATATAACTTTTCTTTTAAGGACTGAGTATCTAACTTTCCATACTTTCCACTATAAGCAAGTTTTGTTCTTTTATCTACGATGTAAGCAATATTGTTTTCCGTATCTATAGCAGTAGGCCCTCCTCCCATCTTTGCTGCATACTCTAATAGTATCGCAGCAGCTATAGCGTCTACTTCTGTTTGAGGAGTTATTATCTTTATAGTATTACCGTTCTCATCTATCAGTGTTATAGATACAGCTTTTCCGTCTTTACTAAATCCTATAGAGTCTACTGGATTTGATTCTCTTATAAACAGTTTTCTACCATCAAAATGTACAGTTCTTCCTTCTACGCTTTCAAACCTACCTATGTTCTCTGAACTAAATGCTTCCTCTCTATACCCTTCTTTCTTTTTATCCGTAACAGTATCGTTAGCATTTTCTTCAGGTAGCACATCTATCTCGCCGTTCTCATCAGATCTCTTTATACTTTCGTAGTGCTCTAAAGCTTTGTTTAATCCTTCTTTAACTGCAGGGTTTAGATCTTGCTTAGATATTTCTCTTAGATTTTCTATCTTCTCATCTATACTAGTGCCAGCTATTTTTAGGTACTTTTCATACGCCTCTTGTTCTACTTTCTCTAACTCATCATACTTTTTCTGAGCTAGCGCCTTATCCTCTTTACTAGCGTCTTTGAATAACTCTTCAATTTCTTTAGTTGTTTTAGCTTTATCTAGACCTTCTTTGTATTTTTTCTGACGCTCTTGATTCTGTATAGTTTCTTCGTTTGCTGTTCTTTCTTTTTCAAACTGCTCTCTTGCACTTTCACTAGATGATAATTGATTATATACATCTACAGCTTGTGTAACATCTCCTGCAACATTAGCATAGTCTTGAGCTAGCTCTAGCAGCTGTGCAGCAGCTATAGGATCTATCTTACCTAGCTCTTTAACAGCATTGTTTAGATTATCTATCATCTTAGTACGAGCCTCGTTTGCGTCATACCCTTCTTCTGCTGTTCCTGGATCTGTTTTATATAGAGAAAACTCATCTAGTATTGCATTCATATCTAGAGAACCTTCCATCATTTTATTATTCGCTATAAGTGAGTTGTCTATAACAGACTGCATTTCTTTTTGCATATCTGTTAGCCTCTTAGTTTTATTTTGAACGCTACTACCTCTAAGTATAAGTTCGTTTCTTAATGCAAGCCTTGAGTTATATACAGTATCTTCAGCTTTTCTAGTTGCTTCGTCTTGTAGTAGTCTAGGCAAGCCTTTAGCGGGAGGTTGTATTGGCATGCTGTTAGATACATTATTATACATAGTTCTAAACCCTTCCAGCTTAGCTTTTAATCCATCTATTATTTTGGTCTTATCTTTAATTCCGTAATCCGACTTAACAATGTTTCCTTTTGCATCTGTAAGTTCTTGTAGAGGATTACCATTTTCGTCTGTGTACCCAAAACGTTTTGCAAAGTCTGCATCTGGTAATTGCTTTGTGTTTTCTAGCTGTTCCATATACACATCAAACGTACCAGTATCTAGAGCATGTAAAGCATTAATTTGTATTAGTTGATACTGTAAGTCTTTAAACAACTTTTTATTACCATCTTGTAGTGCTTTATGCATTCTCTTTACCACATCGCTTTGAGCTTGCATGTTAAGCATTCCATTCTTAGCATTATCTAAGAAACCTCCATTTCTAATATCAGCAAGTGTTTGCGCCATTTGCTTTCTATTAGAATATTCTCTACTTACAGCTGCGCCTCCTCCTCTCATTACAGCTCCTACTAAAAATCCAACAAGTGCAGACTCTAATCCTTCTTGAGATCCAAATGTTTCTGACATTGAGGTATTTAAGGCATTAGCCATATCACCTACTCCTCCATTTTTATATCTATCAGAGTGGTATGTAGATGCAAACTGATTAGATGCAAACTGAAAACTTTCTTGAAATGCCTCAGTTGCACCATCTTTGCCCATATCTAGCATCCTTCTACGAACAGATGTCCATATATTGTCGTTTGCAAATTTACTTACAGCCTTTTTAGATGCAGCATCAAATATAACATCAGAGTTTACTCTAGCTGCTGTATTATACCCCATGACTTGTTTGCCCCACATAATAAAGTTTGTACCTGCAAGCACAGGAAGTTGAGTTACAAAGTTAGTGTTACCTGCGGCGTAAGAAGTTTTTTCTATATCTTTTAATATATCTAAAGGTATTTGTCCTAGATTCTCAACACCATCTGTTCTACTTATATAAGCATCTGTTAAATCTTTAAATGTAGATTTTTGTGTTTCTCTAGCTTCTACTGACGCTTCAGCTAGTGACATCATTACTGCTCCATCTACAGAAGATAGGAATGTTTTGTATGCGCCAGCTGTACCTTTCATAGAGTTTAAAGTCTGTGCTAGCTTTGTTCCATTTGTAATTGCCGTAACGCCTTTACTTAAAGAAGCTAATCTATTAGCTCCTATTACTGCTCTACCTGCTTTATCTAGCATTCCTATAGCTCCAAGGCCGCCTGTTAAATACATAGTAGCTATAGATCCTAAAGAGTATCCTACTCCATTTGCAAAAGTATCTGCCCAAAAGTTTGCAGTTCCTAGCTTACTCAAGGTGCTCATATTTTGTTGCTCTTGTGTGTAATAGTTAGGCATGTTTTCACGCATCCACTCATTAGTTTTATCTACGGTTCTACCTACAGCGTTGTCGTAGTATTCTCCGCCTGAAGCTAAAGACCCTAATCCAAATAATACACCAAGAGTGTTTTCTGCTACCGCACCTAGTGTAGTAGCTCCCATCTTAGCTAAACCATTACCCCACTGGTCTGCAGTAGATTGATTACGAGCTCTTATCTCTTCCCAATCTAACAGTTGACCTCTAGGCACATTATACTTCTTAAACTTATCTAGATCTCTTGTACCTTGATAGTCTTTTCCAAGCAAAAATCCTTCATCGTATCCTGGGTTACCTAAATTAATCTGAGGTACTGGAGCCTGCATAGACTTTCCAGTGATAGGATTAATAGGCATTTCTGTTCCAGTAGTTGTACTAGTAGTAGGCTGACCACCAATAGGCAGTCCTGTTAATGGATTAATAGTTTCTGACATTACAGTTTAGTTCTTATTTCGTATCCAAGTGCTGCTGCATCATTTATGAAGGTAGAAAACTCAGGACTGTCTATTCTATATGTTACTGGTTTACCTTCTGTAGGATCAAATATAGTTATTTTATCTGAATTTCCTTTGAAAGATACAGTAGCATCTCTATTCTCTAACGGTTTACCATCTGGACCGTACACAACCATCTGTGCACCGTCTGCTCCTGTGTGCTTATGCAGATTCATTTCCATTTGGAGTAAGTATCCTGGAGAGTTAAAGTACTGATCCATTTGTTTATTCCTAATATTACTATAAGGTAATATAATCTCCTTACTTACATTTTTACCATCCTTCTTACCAACTATAGTTAGTTGCAATGTAGGCTCACCAAAAGCTGCAGTAGTGTGGAATAAAGTATTTTTAACTTGAACTTCATCACTGTCCCATTTTAACTGAGACACCATCTCACCTACAGTACCAGTTCCTCTTTGTAACTCTCCATCCCAAAAGATGTTAAATGATTTATCTAATGGTGTAGATTTAAAGAAGTCTTTTACATACTTAGTATTTTGTATAACTTCTTTTGGAGTTAATCCCGGCATGTTGTTAGACGCCCAAGTTCCTGTAGTCTGTGTAGAATTCTTTTCTAACCAATTATCTATCTTTTTCTTATCTGCTTCTCCTGCATCTGTTAAAGCATTTAAAGATCTTAAAGCTGCAATAGAATCAGGTCCATCTCCAAACATATTTTGCACATCTAAAGCTCTTTTATATCTATTATAATCAGGATGGCTAGGATCTTGTAATATTCTAGGATCAATCTTAGTAGGAGTTCTAAAAGGATTAATTGTTTCAAAGAAAGATTCTTCTCCGTATATGTCACCTATATCATTTCTAATATTAATAAGATCTATCAGAGTTAAGCTAGAATCGTTAAGAGTCTGTCTAGCTTTGTCTAATAATTCTTGACCTGTGTATTTTCCAAATTGTGTATTAAGTTTACCCTCATCACTTATACCAGTCTCTTCGTAAGCTTTGTTTAATCTATTTTGCTGAGCAAGTGTTTGTTTTTTAACAGCCAATGCTTTTGAGCGCATTTCTATAAAAGTAGGGTTCTTTCTTAAATCTTCAGGAACATTGTTATATAAAATATCCTGTTCAGTTAACTTAGTACCACTAGGTAAATATTCAGCAGCTAAGGCATTTGCATCCTGTACAGTTTTATCTAACGTATCAGAGTTTAAAGCAATATAAGAACTAATATCTGCAGTAGTCTTACCAACCATATCATCAAGCTGATTAACTTCTGTAAGCTTAAGTACGTTTGGAGTATAGTTATTAAGATTAAAGTTATAGTCAGCTGTCCACTTTTCACTATACTCTATAGCTTTATCGTACTCAACATTTTTGAATGCAAACTTATCAATTGAAGTATTTAACTCTCTGTTCATAGTTTCTTGAGTTACAACATTCTTAAGATAAGTTCTACGCTGATCAGTTAGGTCTTCTCCGCCTCCTGTATCATTAAGCAATCTCTCTTGCTCTTTTATTATCTTATCTAATCTTTCTGCTTCTTTGTCTTTTCCAGAGTCAATAGCAGATTGTCTTTGCTCCACAAGTCCTGTTGAGTCTGGGTTCTCTGGATCTCCATACAAAGTGTTAGATATTCTAGATCTAATATCTTCATCACTTAGTTGGAATGTTTTAAGCTCTGCTTTTTGAGCAAGCGCGGCCTGAACATCAGGGTCTTGCATTAGATTATTATAAATAGCCTCAACTCTCTCTGGTAATATAGATTCAGTTGTCACGCCATCAGTAATATAAAAATTACCATCCTGACTAATTACTTTACCTTTATTACCAAATTTTCTAACAGCTACATCTTTCATCTGTTCTGACATTAATTCTTGAATGTCAACATCATTAACTACGTTGTAGCCTTGAAAGAAAGAACCTTTATCAATAGAACCATCTTCATTTCTTTGCAGTCCTGAGTACTCATGTCTAGACCTTGCTACTGCAAGTGTTTTTGTTTCTGCGTCTATCTTTCCATCCTCATAGAGCTTTTCAATATTAGCTCTATATGCTTTATAAGCTTCATTGTTTTGTTTAATGGGCTGGTATTGCTTATCAAATGTTCTAGCACTTTTAGCTACATCCATACCCATAGTTTCATAGTCTCCACGGCCAGACCTGTTTAATAGCTCTTGTCTAGTGCTTTGCTCTAACTGATTCTTAAGCTCTTGATCTCCAGCAAAATCTGCAGCATCCATTTGATCTACTGCTCCTGCTAAAGCGTCGTCAGCATTGAATGCCTGTTGAAACCTTTGACGTTGTAAAGCGTTTATTTGTACAGATCCTGGATCTCGATATACGCTTTGATAGTTTCTTAGTTTATATCTACTCATTGTCTTTTTCTTTAGTTTCTTTAGTAGGCTGGGCCTCTCCAAAACGTATGTTAAATAGCTGAGCTATCTCTGCATTCGTATACGGTTTCTTTGTTCTAGGATTAATCTCTTTACTTAAGAAGTTTCTTAGTCTATCTCTTTCGTAGATACCCATATCACCAGTTGCTCGTGCTAATCTTTCATTAGCTTTATAAGACATTAAGTCTCCAGCTAATCCAGCAGTTCTTTCAGTGAATGAATCTATAGCGCCTAATCTTCTATCTTCATTAGCTGCAAGCTGTCTTTCTCTAAGTTGAGTATTTATTTGGTCTGCCTGCATTGCATTAGCAACGTTTCTAGCATTAGCTTGCATTTCCATTTGAGCTTCTTGATTAGCAATTCCAATATTTGCTCTAGACTCTGCAGCAGCAATCTTTATATCACCTTCTTGCTTTCGTCTGTAACTAGCCATCTTAGCCATAATACCTGCAGGACCAGCCCCGCTTGTATCTATAGATCTACTGATAGCTCTACTCTGTGCTGCATTAGATGCACGCTCAGCATTGTAGCTTACTCTATCTAAAGCAGGAGCTTTGATTCTACCTGGAGCCCCCATCTGCTCTGCTACTCTATCCTTCTTAAAGAATGCGTATGCAGGCGCAATAAGTTGTGCGGCCCCTGCAGCCATTGCTAATCCAGGTACATCTCTATTTAATCTCTTTAAAGCTTTCTTTTCTAAATCTGTTAACTCTTGATCAGAGTTTGCTTTATCTATAACATTTTTATCTTCTTGTGAAAGTGAATCATAGTCAAACTCTTCAGGTCCCATTTGTGTAGTAACTGTGTTACCTTGCAAGTCAACATATGTGCCTGGAGTTGGAGCATTGTTTACAGGTATTTGATTTATAGACTTAGGCTCCATATAATTAAACTCAAAGTTTTCATCAGGAACTCTTTCTTTAGGAGTAGTGTTATTAGCTGGTGTGTTACTTGTTGCAGGTATAGTAGGCTCCTCTGTTATAGCATCAAAATCTCCTACTACAGGATCTTGTATCATTTGCGGGTACATAGTGTTTTGGAAATTTTGAACTAAAGAAGCTGGAGGTTGTACTAACCCTGCGTTGTTATATACTGGGGTTCCATCGTTATAGTAGCCTTCAGGATTATATACCATCATACTTTTAGAGCCTCCATCTAGGTACATCTTATACCCACCAGCGCCTAACTTAACATCGTCAGGGTCTCTACCAGCTTTCTCTTCTTGTAGCTTAGCTAAGTAATCAATCTCACCCTGCGTTCCACCATTCTTTAATAAATCTTTATGTCTTTGTGCAAATGACTTGCCTCCTAGCTTTAAATGCTGGGAGAAAAAGTAATCATTCTTACCACCATTCTTCATAGTTACTTTATCCATTGTTTCGTTACCCTCAACTTCAGTGTTAGGGTCTATCATAATACCACCTTGCTCATGGCTCTTACCTTTAAACTCTATAGCATCAGATCCTGGTATAGGCTTAGCTACACCACCAGGTAGTTTTACTCCTCCGTCTCTATTTTTAGTCACTGCTTTACGTGTAGGAACTCCATAAGGATCTCTTACAGTAGATGCTCCTGCTTCCATTGGATCTAGCAGTAGCCCTGGAACTCCTGCAAATCTACCTAAACCATGAAATGCTTTATCTAACAAAGCTTCTTTAGCTATAAACTTACCAGTTTTAGCTGCCATGCTTTTTTCTTCAGCTCCTTTAAATCCAGCCATTGTACCTTCTTTAGCTAAGTAATTAGACGCATCCATTCCCATTTGCAAAGAGCTGTACCTTGCTCTATCTTCTTCGCTCATAGGAGTATTCATTTTTTTCTGAGCCATGTTTTGTATCATGCCAGGTAATTGTACTCCGCCCATTTGATAGTATCCGCCATATCTAGCTATATCAGCGCCCATGTCATATCCTGAATACATTCTTGATTTAAGAGCTTCTAGCTTTTGTGCAGTAGCTAGTTTGTTTTCATCTCTCTCTTGTTTTTTCTCTGCTTTTTTCATTTCTCTTCTTGCTTTACCTCTTGATATTAAACCTTTACCTAGGCCATACACTGCTCCGCCTATTGCACCAGCAGCTGTTCCTAGTGGCCCTAGAGATGATCCCATCAGTGCGGCAGTAGTCATAGCCGCACCAATACCTGTACCAACACCTGATAATCCAGATCCAATAGTTTCACCTGCATTCATTGTAGTAGCATCTTGATCGTCTGATGCCATCTTAATACCTTCACCTGCAAGTGACGCAATAGCACCAACACCACCAGGTCCTATACCACCTATTAATCCTTTACCTGCACTGGCTCCGGCTCCTGCTACACCTGAAACTAAATCATCAGAACTAGTTGTTATTACGTTTTGAGCTGTCTGTTGTCCAAAATTCATAGCTTGATTTTGACCAAGTCCATATAAAGAGCCTGTTAAATTTTGACCAGTAGTCTCTATAGCTTTAGCTCCTGCTTCTGGTAATACCTGGCTAGCAAGAATATTACTTACTTCATCAGCACTAGCTTTTGTTCCTACAGCTGCAAGCTGTTTAACTCCGTCTTCTCCTAGCTTTTCTAAATACTTACTTCCTTTTTTAGAAGCCCCTCTTGCTTTTAACTTATCAAACACTCCAAGCTCCTCTGCCTTTTCTACGCCTTGACCTAACGATTGCTCTATACTATCTATAGTAGCTTGCTGCTTAGCCATATTAGCTTCAGCTTCATCCATATATTTAGTAGATGTCCTAGTCTCTTCTAGCTCTTGTTCTAAAGCTTTTACTCTAGCTTTATCAGCTTCTTGATATGTAACAGCGGCTGTTTCTGGAGAACCCGGTATAGTGTTAGCACCGTACATTGGAGGTGTAGCTAACCCACCTGCTTGATACTTACCGCCCTCTTGTTTCTTGCGCAATGCTGGTGCTACATCTTTATAGTTTTTTGCAAAGTATGTTGCATCTTCTACACGATCAAACTTAATAGCTTCATTCTTTCTGGGACCTGTGTATTGTAAAGTACCATCTACATCTTGTATGTTTGGTATAGCAAACTTACCATAACTACCCATGTGATGAGTTCCTGTTCTACCATCACCAAAATTATATGATTTATCAGTTGGCTTTATCATTCGTGTTATAGCTGGATTATTACCAAACGCATCCTCCATAGCAATCTTTGCTTTCATCATGCCTCTCATACCACCATCTTGATATTCATCCTGCTTTAGATTAATGTTCACATCTCTACCTTCACCACCAGAATCAGCTCCAAACATTGTTCCAAGATTTCTAAGTTTACCGTAAAAATCTAGAGCTGATCTTTGAACAGGCTCATCTCCTGGGTTGTTAAAGTCATATGTATCTTTTATAGTGATATTTCCATCATCATCTGTATCATAACTAGCTTGTCCAAGAGTAGTTTTCATGGAGTAATCAGCCCGCTTACCAGAAAAAGGAAGCATATTTTTAGCCATAAGTAAACTAGATCCGCCTCCTATATCATCGTATTGATCTTCATAACCTTTTCTTAGTGTACCGTCCTCATTTAAATGAGTTGCATAATCCTCATATTCTATTACTCGGTTTTTTCTATTTCCTGCTTTGTATTCTTTTTCCGCACGCTCAATAGCTCGTTTTAAAGCTGCCTTTTCTTGTGAGCTAAGATCTCTTTGATCAAGTGTTTCGTCTCTATCTATGCCCATTATATCCTTAACAAAAGTTCTAACATTTGTAGGTATTGCTTGTTTGAGTAACATAGTACCAGGAGTATATTGATTCACAGTTTTAGATACATCTTTTGCTTTGTCATAAGCAGTAGAAAAAAAACTACTAGAATCTGAAGGTGCTTCTGTAATTATCTTTTGTCCTGGACGAATATCACCTTTTTCGTTAACTTGAGGATTTAGTGCCATTAACTCGCTTGTGGACATGTTATATTTCTTAGCTATTGTGCTCATATAGTCTCCACTCTTAACAGTATACTCTCCACCCTTTTGTTTCTTTCTTAATTTACCCATAATTATCTATAGAATTTTTTTGCAGCCACGTCGGTGGAATACAAATTTATTAAATTTTTCTTGGAATTACTAAATATTAATCGTATTCCTAACCACTTGTCGGAGAACTTACGCTGCTTGTCCCAGCTTTTCGCAAGGTTTATAAACAAAGGATTTATAGTTTCGTTCATACCTGTAACAGAAAACATCGTATTTGGAGTCGTAGTCTCTACACTTGTAAGGTTAGTTCCTGCAACACTTGCTCCAGGCACACCAAAGTTAGATCCTGCAAATGGACCTACTGGAGTTTGTTGTAAAAGAGCCAAGTCTCTGAACTTGTTTATCTTCCATTCGTTACCAACACGTCTCGTGTTTATCATATACTCTATCTCTCGTTCTCCTGATATTTGATGAGTATTGTATACATAGAAGCTATCAAAGCCGTGGTCATGTACTAATGCTCCTGCATCATTAAACACATCTACCATATAGTTAAAGCTGTAAAATACTTTATCTAAGTCTTTACCTGCATTGTATACAAACTCAAACTCAGTTGGATAAATTTCATCATAAAAGTTTCCTCTATGAACTTCATCGTTGTGAAACCATAATAGCGGACTATACGTATTTAGATTAATTAGTGGATCATATATATCTGTAAATGATACCATAGTATCTTTTGCTCTAGAATACTTATAAGGTACATAGTCATGGAAAGAAACCCACACATTCATCTCTACGTCGTATGACACTGTCCATCCTGTAGTAGTAAAGTAAGAGTCAGCGGTCCAATCTATAACCTCAGTTTCTGTTACAAGTGCAAATATATCACTGCCATGTCCTCCTACCTGCTCACTAACTTGTCTAGTTTTTATAAATGAGTTATACTCATCACTCCAAACTATCTTCCAGCTTTCTAAATTATCAGTTACATCTATAGTCCAAAGATCTATAAACGCTTGTGTAGGTATTAAGTCTCTTTTAGTTAGTAACAGTCTATCATACTTTTCATCGTATGTAGCGTGGAAGCCTACGCCTATTATAGGATTATCTACAGAACCAGGCATTCCATACTGTTCTAGCGTAAATGGAATATTATCTTGGAACCATGTTTCCATACCTTGCTTACCTATATCATACAGCTGATCTTTCATTAAGAAGACCTTTCTATTTCTATAGTCCATGCAGAAGTAACCGTGCTTAGTTACAATAGATACCCACTGTGATTGTGTACCTCCATACCCAAACTTAGTTTGTATAAGTTCGTCTGGGTCTTGCGTAAATATATCACCACTACCTACAAAAGAGTCTGTACCATCAGACAGCTTTAAGGACTGCTTACCTTTAGTTCTAAACAAACTATCTTCTGTATGTAAGTACAGTAAGTTATTCAGTGATACTAGCTTCCATAGACTTCCTCTATCTCTAGGTAAATCTTTAAACTGGAAAGCTAAGTGTACACGATAGTTATCTATAAGACTTGTATTATCAGCTTTAGCAGACCTTTGTACTCTTGTT
>Ga0098051_1000448_pt1 | contig 16540 bp, 35 predicted proteins | sample 14BtaG_FD_77069 | JGI IMG/M metagenome (GOLD analysis project Ga0098051, IMG submission 77069) | Marine viral communities from the Subarctic Pacific Ocean - 14B_ETSP_OMZ_AT15311_CsCl metaG | ecosystem: Environmental > Aquatic > Marine > Oceanic | place: Pacific Ocean | collected 2015-01-18 | reverse complement strand
AATGAGCTAATCAATCCTCTTAAAAAAGCAAAAACAATGCATGAATTTTTAAGAGCAGTACATTCTATTGGGGCAGTGAAACCGAATATTTTAAGTAGAGTAGAATCTTTTGAATTTATTCAAGAATCTAAGGTTTCAGATTGGTTAAAAAATGCTAAGAATAAAACATCAGATTGGTGGAACGAAAACAAATATGATATAGCATTAACTATAGCACAAATACTGGCACGACTCCTAGTTCATTTCCTATTCGCAATTCTAAGAGCTTTAACAAAAAGTGATATTAAGACACCTGATGTTAGCTTTAAAGGATTCGGTGGAGGTAAATTCGGTGGTGGTGGTGCTGGTGGAAAATGGGAAGGTGTTGTTAACGAAATTCCAATGGCTGACCTACAAAAGATAGACACCTTTGCCGATAAGAAACTCAATCCAATGGATGTGGTAATCACAGACAAACACTTCTTTGACAGACTGAACGATCCTCGTAATGGTAAGGAGATATCATCAGCTGAACTTATTGGGTTCTTCAAAAGACTATCAAAGAAAAAGAATGAGTTCGTTGAGTTCCTAAACAAATACAACTCCATTGTGGCTACTGATGACAGAACCAATATCAATATACCTTTTATGAAAAAGGCTAACAAAGCAATCGCTAAGACTGTGATGAGGAAAAAAGATTTCAAAACTCCTGACAAAAGGTTGGATATTTAAAAAATATTTCGTATATTATGATTAGACTAAAACATTTGATAGTAGAGGGTATGTACGACAAACTCACAGGTGAAATCAACAAAGACATCTTCAAAACAATAAAGAAAGCCGCCAAAGGTAGTGGTACTGAAGAAAACCCCAAAAAGTATAAGGGGTATGTTGTTCGTAAAGACCCTGCACCAACTACTAAAATGAGTGATATGTTCAATGCTGAAAGAGCTACATTGTATGTGGGTGACTATTCAGATGAAGTAAGTGGTGTAGATGTAGAAGTGGAAATGAAGTTGGCTATAAGTGATGAAGGCGTAGAAGAAGGTAAGTTCTTCATCGATGGTTCAGCAGATGCGGAAGCGGAGTTCGCAAACATTGAGGTTTTGATAGGACTACATCCAAATGATGCTGAAAGTGGTAGGGTGTTCTCAAAGATACAACCTGTGTTGAGGGATTTGGTAAGACATGAGATTGAACATCTAACACATGGTAAAGATTCTCCAGCAGAGAAATCATCAAAGAGATTGAGAGGTGACAAAGCTATGAGGCGTAAAATCAGACAGAATCCTGAAATATACTATAAGTACTATCTATTACCAAAAGAGGTTGATGCAAACATTCATGGTTTGTACTCAAAAGCAAAGACATTGAAACAACCATATCAGAAGGTAGTAGATGATTACTTAGATTCATTGGTTGATGATGATGTAATAGACATCAAAAAAAGAAAACTGATTTACAACACTTGGAAGAAGAGAATACCAAAGATTGGTGGTATTCCAACACTAAAGTAGTATGGAAACATTGAAACTTAAAATACCATCGGACATAACCAAAATCCACAGAGCATTCAAAAAGAGTGGTAAGAAACTCTATGTTGTTGGTGGAGCGGTAAGAGATGCGATTTTGGGTAAGAGTCCAAAAGACTTTGATTTAGCTACTGATGCAAAACCTGATGAGGTTCTGAAGATTGCTACCGATAACGGATTCAACACCGCTGAAGTTGGTAAGGCATTTGGGGTGGTGATTGTAAATGGTAATGAGATTGCTACATTCAGAAAAGACATCGGTAAGGGTAGACGACCCACATCTGTAGACTACACAGATATTGAAGGTGATGTACGAAGACGAGATTTGACTGTCAATGCTCTTTTCTATGACATTGATAAGAAAGAGATAGTCGATTTGGTTGGTGGTATAGAAGACCTAAAGAAGAACAAAATCAGAACTGTAGGTAAAGCAGTAGAGAGATTCGAAGAAGACCCACTCAGAAAATTGAGGGCATTGAGATTCCAAGCCCGATTGGGAGGTACATTTGATAAAGACTTACTATCAGCACTACAAAACGACCCAACACTAAAGGGGGTAAGTGCTGAGAGAATCAGAGATGAGTTCATCAAATCAATTAAGTCAGCAAAGAGTCCAAAGGCCTATATGGAGATGAATGATAAGATTGGGTTCACCAAACTTATACTACCATCTTTGAAGGTGACCAAACCATACATAGACGACAACGACTACATTATATTCTTAGCATCTCTACTGAGAAAGAACCCATCGACTCTATTGTCAAAGCAGTTGAACAAACTAACATACTCAAATGAAGAGTTGAACAACATAGTGTTTTTGGTGTCATTACAACACTTCAAGCCTGAGATGATAGTGGACTACAAAAGATTTCAAAAGAGAACCACTCTATCGGATGACCAAATTGTGAAGTTCGGTAAGATTGTTGGTATGGACGCACAGAGGTTCGTCAACTTTGATTTGTCTGTTAGTGGTAAAGACGCACCATCAGATATGAAGGGGCCAGATATTGGTACTTGGATTAGGAACACAGAGAAAGATAAGTATATGAACTTAGATGAACTTATATCAGATGTGTTCGTAGACGAAATCAGAATGTTGAGTGAGGGTAAATCATTAAGAGTGTTTGATTTTGATGATACATTGGCAACAACCAAATCATTCATCTATGTTAAACACAAAGATGGTACTGAAACAAAGTTAGACCCAGCACAATATGCTAAGTATAAAGAAAAGTCGGGTGATGTATATGACTTTAGTGACTTCAATAAGATGTTGAATGAACCCAAAGCGATTAAGAAGAATGTTGACTTACTGAAAAGAATGTCTATGAAAGGAGACAAAAGGGTTACCATTCTGACTGCTAGGGCACTGGGATTCCCAATAAAACATTGGTTCAAAAAAGAGATGGGGATTGATGTCTATGTAGTTGCATTGGGTAGTAACAATCCAAAAGACAAAGCAGATTGGATTGAGAAACACATTAAGAAAGGATATACGGATGTGGCTTTTATGGATGATTCATCAAAGAACATCAAAGCAGTAGACAAACTAAAGTCAAAGTATCCTGATGTTACTATCAAAACTCATTTGGTGAGGGAGTTTACAGATAGAGATGTACAAAACTACATCAATAAGATAATTCACTAAATTTAAAATCATATTTATATACAATGAACTACGAAAAGAAAGTAATGGTCAACGCATATGAAATTCTAACCAAAAAGGATTTTGAATGGAGTTATGAGTTCAACCATAGTATGAGAGTTCAGTTTGTAAACCTGCTATTGGAATACTTTACTGAAGTGGAACACTATGAGAAATGTGCAAAGTTGGTTACCATACTAAAAGGCTTGGAGAATATGAATGAAAATATTAGTGAAACAACTACCACAGGAAGTGACAACAATTAAAGGTCACATTGTGTATGTTATGAATGATGATGGAAGACCTATTGAGGCTGATGTTTGTGATTTGATAGACTTAAAAGAAGTGATAGAGAATTTCAAACTGAAATACGATTTATGAGACTATTTATATTAAATGATAATGTAAATACCTTTGAACACGTCACTATGGTAATTCAAAAGTATCTCAATTATCCACATCTTCAGGCTGGGTCAATAGCAAACATCGTTCATAATAATGGTGTATGTGAAGTAAAAGACTCAGACGATGAGGTTTTGATAACAGAGATATATCAATCGATGGTGAAAGAAGGTTTGAGCATGAGAATAGAAGGTGGTGATGAGTAAATCAAGAGGATTGGGTGATGATATCAAAAAGATAACATCCGCAACTAAGTTGGATATCTTAGCAGAAAAGATTGCCAAAGCAGTTGGTAAGTCCGATTGTGGGTGTAGTGGTAGACAGGACAAATTGAACAAAATGTTCCCATACGGAGACAAAAAATGAATTTAAGAGAATTTATACAATCAGAGATAAAATCACAACTAAGTGAATCAGTAAACGAATCAGAACAATTAGATGAAAAACTAATCACATTCTCAAACAGGTCACCCTACGGACAGATAGTCTTTATGGCAGGTGGTGCTGGTAGTGGTAAAGGATTCGCAATTGATAACTTCATTGACGCAGCTGGATTCAAAGTGAGAGATGTTGATGAGATGAAGAAATCAGTTGGTAAATTAGACCAATTGGGTAAGTTCTCAGTTGATAAGTGGTATAAGAAGTATGGTAACAAACTCAAACCAAAAGACAAAGCTCACATTGAAGAATTTGTATTAGGTAGGGGAATGGCTATCGCAGATGTCGCAGCAGACCTAAAGAATCCTAACAATGTAATGTCACTACACCTTATTGTAGATGCAATGGGATTAAAAGATAAGTGGTTAATCAATATGTTGAAGGGAAAGCAAAATAAAGAAACCTTACCTAACTTATTGTTCGACATCACAGCTAAAAAGGTGGGTTCAATCACATCTGTAATCAAGCCATTGGTGGATGCAGGTTATGACTCCAAAAACATTCACCTTATATGGGTATTAACAAACTATCATTTGGCAGTTAAGCAGAATAAGGAAAGAAGTAGAGTAGTTCCTGATGATATCTTACTCTTAACGCATGAAGGTGCTGCTAAAACTATTTGGAGCATTTTGACTTCTGGCTTACCTAAAGGGTTGGATGGTAGAATTGATGTAATCCTAAACAACAGAGAGAACACATTGTATTGGGTTAAACCAAGCATAAGAAAATCAGATGATGATGGTAAAAAATTCGGAATGAGTAAGAGTTTGAAAGGTGATAATGTAAAGGTAGGTGTTGTGGCTGGGTTTAAATCATTACCAATCAAAAAACAAGGTGGTGGTATTACTCCAGAAAAAGAGTGGAAGAAGCAATTATATGCTTGGGTTTTAGATAATGGGCCTAAGACTGTCGATTTAAGAAAACCATTAGACACTCAGATGGAAGGAAAGCTTAGTGAAGCAGAATTAGGATCCGATGGACACATCTACGGACATGAAGGAAACCCAAAACTCAAACATAGCAAAACCTATAATTCATCTAACGTAAAGATTAAAGTAGGAGATTATGTTAAAGTTTCTTGGCCCAGTGGTGGTTACTCAGCAGGAGTTGTTTTATCTGTTAGCAGAAACAAATTTGTATATTACGAAGAGGAAAATACAAGAGTTAGTAGTGGCAGAGGTTCAGAAGATGCTGTAGTGATAGGTTTTAATGAAATAGGGGATATAAAAAAGACTGGTAAGAAGAAATGGACAAATATTCCCTATCCTTGGTCAGACGATGATGGCAATGTCATTAAAGGAAATGTATACATCGTTACTCCAATAAAGAAGTGGAAGAGAGGGCCGTTTAATGAAGCAGAAGTAGTATCCGAAGAATACAGTCTGAATGAAATCCAATATAAAAGATATACAGTTGGATATTTCAACCCACAAGATTTTGTAATAGATGGTATGGGTATGAATGGGATGTTCAATGATTTTAATTCTTATAAGGATGCTAAAGCTTATGCTAAAGAAGCATATGATGAGAATCCTGACTATATATATGTTGTGATGGATAGTAAGCACATCGAACCATATCCTATATTGGTTATTGGTAAAGAAACACCTAAATTTAATAAATGGATTAAATCCTTAAAATAAATCAAAATAAACCACTATGGCTAGAGCATTATCAAATACAAAAATAGAATCCAAAAGTCGAAAGAGAAAGGGTGTTCACTCAAAAAAGAGGACATCCAAAATGAAACACTCTAAACACTACAAAAAAAAGTACAGAGGACAAGGAAAATAATTTGAAGGGGATTTGGATAAGTCCCCTTTTTTTATTATATTGTAGTACAAATGGCAAAGAATAAGAAACATAAGTATACTTTGGACTTCAATGGTGGTTGGACATCAGGTGAAGCTGCTCGCCACATCGGTAAGAAAATGACCGAACAAGTGGTAAAGAGTAAGAAAGTCTACACTCGTAAGAAGAAGCATAAGAACAAAGATTTAACATAATTTTAACATTTAGGATTTGGATATATCAACTATTATTCGTACTTTAGTTCTGTAATGATTAAGGATATGTACCAAATAGTATTAGACTTCGCAACCAAAGCGCATGGTACACAACTGAGGAAGTACACCAATGACCCTTACATCATCCACCCCATCGCTGTCGCTAAGATGGTTAAGGGTATGGGTGGTGATGACAATATGGTTTACGCAGCTCTCCTCCACGATGTGTTAGAGGACACCGATGTTACTCATAGTCAGTTGAGAGCATTTCTGTTTCAGAACTTCGATGTCGCTGACGCTGCTGACATTCTAAGTTTAGTGGTTGACCTAACTGATGTATTCACAAAAGATAGTTTCCCTCAACAAAACAGGAAGCTAAGGAAGACCAACGAAGCAAAGAGGTTGGGTGTAGTGAGTGACCGGGCAAAACTCATCAAAGTCGCAGACATCAAACACAACTCAGAGTCTATCACTATGTATGACCCTAAGTTTGCTAAGGTGTTTCTGGCGGAGAAGGATGTACTTCTACAATATATGGGAATGTTAACAAAACTTTAACATTTAAAGTTTGGTAGTCTCAGATATTATCACTATATTAGTACTGTAACAATGAGAGATATGAAAACAATAGCACAACAATTAAACGTAACAGATTTTCCATTTGAAATCAAAGATAAGAATGGAAATGTAATCTACTGGGAAAACTCTAATGGGCACTGGTTTAATAGTGAATACGTTAAAGGCTGTGAAGGTAAAGTAGTAGAGATTGATGGTAAGAAGTATAAACTAACAGAGGTATGAAAACAATCGCACAACAGCTTAACGTAAAAGAGTTCCCATTTGAAATTAGAGACAAGAATGGAAAGTTAATCTACTGGGAAGACTCTGATGGCTATTGGAGTAAAAGAGAATACGATTCCAATGGAAATGAAATCTACTATGAAAGCTCTACTGGGGTAATCGTAGACGACAGACCTAAAGGATGTGAAGGAAAGATAGTAGAAATTGATGGAAAGAAGTATAAGTTGACAGAGGTATGAAAGAACTCACATACACTCCGACAAAAAAAGACATCGACACCACATATCGTACAATGATTACGGCGATGCGAAAAAGAGGATTGACAGATGTTCAGATTGCAAAACAATTCGGACTGACTGTTGACGAACTGAAAACGACAGGTATCATCAAATAAAACCAAAGCTATGACAAAGAAGTTTAAATTCGAATTGATGGATATGATGTTCCAACTTCCTGTGAAGTTCCTAAGAACAAAGGATTGGAGTGGGAATAAGTTAGAACGGCCTGAGATTTATATGAGTCACGCAGCCACTTCTAATGTGATGAAACAATATGTTAAGATGAATTACCCCAATGTGGTGGTAAGTGTATCATCATCCTCATTTGCAAATGGTAACTCAGTTGATGTGTACCTATCAGATGAGTGTGGATATGAGGTAGACCGATCCATAGTAGATGATGTTCGATTGTTTGGGTCTATCTTTGTGCCTGGAAACTTCAATGGTATGACTGACTCATATGATATGAAGGAGGGGCCTAAACCACAGACTGACAACCAAACCAAAATCTACCCAGCAACTAAGTATCTGCATGTACAGAACAGACCAAAGTTCGGTTCACTACCTGATATCGTTCGGATGCTAAGGGAGATGACGACAACCGAAAATTATGTCTTTGGTAAGATTTCATTGGATGAAGCTATCAATCGGGTAATGGATTACGGAGCTACTGAAAAAAATGTGGCTAAAGCAGTAAATCTTTTGACCTAAAGTTTGGTTAATTCAAAGTTAATTCGTATATTTACACTGTAAAAGTGAGGTAATGAAACAAAAAACAATCTTCAGCGATATTGATGGGACTCTTGTCCATCAAGTCAACTTCGATGACATTGACCCTTTCACCGCAAAAGCTCTGCCTGGTGTGGTTGAAACATTCACAAAACTATTCAAAGAGGGTCACCACATTGTCCTAACTACTGCTCGTCCTGAGTATCTACGTGATACCACTATCCAAGAGATGGACTTGTTGGGTATTCCATTCCACCAATTGGTGATGGGTATCGGCCGAGCCGAACGGATTCTCATCAACAACAAAAGTATAAAGAACCCCAATGAGAAACGAGCCACCGCAGTTGAGGTAGAAAAGAATGGTGGTGTTGTTGGTTATGGGTTGTAAGTGAAGACGATAGTAGTACATACACCAAAGAGGTGTAGAAAGCCAAGAATAGATGTGTTTGATGCACATATAGATTTGGTGAATAGTGTTCGTTCAAAGAAGTATCTACCCGAAGATACAAACATCATTGTGATGGGTATGGGTGGTGATAATTTGATTGAATACTATAAGGAGAAGTACTTAGGTCAAAAGAAGGTGTCTGTAAATAAGTCTGAACTGAAAAAGGCTATACAGAAACAAAAGAAATTTTTAAATGGTAATGTAGATAAATTTTGGTAAAATGAAAACAATAGCACAACAATTAAACATCAAAGAGTTTCCATTTATTATTAGGGATACAAATGGAAACGAAATCTACTATGAAGACTCTAATGGGTATTGGCGTAAAAGAAAATACGATTCCAATGGAAATTTAATCTACCGTGAAGCCTCTGATGGGGGGTGGTGTAAATGGGAATACGATTCCAATGGAAATAGAATCTACTCTGAAGACTCTAATGGGTGGTGGTGTAAATATGAATACGATTCCAATGGAGATGAAATCTACTTTAAAACCTCTTATGGGGTAATTAGAGATAACAGACCCAAAGGATGTGAAGGAAAGATAGTAGAAATTGATGGTAAGAAATATAAATTAGTATCTGAATGAAAACAATAGCACAACAATTAAACGTAACAGAGTTTCCATTTGAAATTAGAGACAAGAATGGAAATAGAATCTACTGGGAAAACTCTTATGGGGTGTGGTATAAAAGTGAATACGATTCCAATGGAAATGAAATCTACTGTGAAAACTCTGATGGGGAAATTGAAGACAACAGACCCAAAGGATGTGAAGGTAAGGTAGTTGAAATTGAAGGAAAGAAGTATAAGTTGACACAGATATGAATATGATTAAACATTGGATTGACCAACAGAAAGATGAGGGTAATGACCCCTTTGATAATCAGTATGAGAACTTTTCTGATGATGAGTTTCGGTACGATGAGTGGTGTCACTATTCGGCACTACCATCACCAACCTACTATAATGGTAGTGATTTTGATGACGCTGAAAATGAGGATGTAGAGTGAGAGGGTTAGTTACGGGAATGGTATTGGTCTTCATTGGACAGACATTGATTTGGTATCAAACTAATGGGCAGTTCTTATGGGAGTGGTTTAAGAAGAACCCATTGTTACTATCCATTGGCATTGGTTCAGTTGTATCGTATCTGTTCATTATGGGTACTAAATACATTGTGACCTACTTTGATGGGTTATTGTGGCCAGGAAGATTCATCACCTTTGGTATGGGTATCTTATCATTTACATTCCTTACATGGCTGTATATGGGCGAAGGTATCACATTGAAAACATTTGTGTCATTACTACTTGCCATATCATTGGTGTCTATTCAGATACTATGGAAGTAAACAAAGTAACGCAGACATTGGAATCGATACAAACACAACAAGTCCATATGATTAACTATATATGGTCTTTGATATGGGAAAGTGGTGATACATTTGGTGTACCTCAATGGAGGGATAGAAACCGATTGTACAAATTGGGTAATAAATTAAAATCAGAAACATACTTATTAACATACAGAGACTTCCAATTTTTGGAAAGTATGTGTAGTAAGTACATAAGAAAATAAGTTATATGGAAATGAAAGAAGTTATAAACTGGGTCGGTACAGTCATTGTTGCATGTATCGCATTGTCATTGGTCATAGTGATATATACACTACCATTGTGGTGGACATGGAACTACATAGTATGTAATGTATTCAACGTACCACATCTAACATTTTGGGATACATTCTTTATATCTCTATTGATTAAGATGTTGTTAGAACCACTTCCTAAATACAAAGGTAAAGGGTGAAAAAGGGAGATGTAATGCCTAATGGATTTGTGCTTGGTAAGGGGAGAACACCACTCAACCTTACGGAAGCACAAATCCGTTATGCGATGAAGAACTCCAAATCAAATAGTGGTGCAGCTAGATTTCTAAATGTATCATTGACTACATATCAGAAGTATTCAAAGAGATACATCGATGAAGAAACTGGAAAGGATTTGTGGGAGTTACAAAAGAACAAAAGAGGTAAGGGTGTAAAGAAACCATATAATATAACCAAAGGTAAATATGCACTCAAAGATATATTGGAGGGTAAATACCCTCAGTACTCAGTACACCATCTAAAGAATAGGTTACTGAATAACGCGGACAAAGTAGACTTTAAATCATGTTGTCATAATTGTGGGTACGATGAACGGAGGATTACAGACAATAAGATTCCGTTGATATTAGACCATATTGATGGTGACTGGAAAAACCATTTAAGGGATAACCTTAGATTCCTATGTTATAATTGTTTTCATAATCTGAAGGGTAACATCAGAGGGGGACAACCACATTGGAGAATTGAGCAAATAGAAAAAACGAAAGAAACACTCAAAAATAAAAAAGAAGAATAAGTTATGGGTAAAGAAATATTTCACGGAAAAGAGAGTAGAGAGAAACTACTCAATGGTGTCAATGAGTTGGCAGATGCAGTTAAAGTTACACTGGGGCCAAGAGGTAGGAATGTCATCATTGAAAAGGAAGGAACACCTCACATCACAAAGGATGGTGTTACGGTAGCAAAATCAATTGAGTTCTCAGATTCATCAATGAATTTGGGTGCACAAATCATCAAAGAGGCATCACAACAAACCGCAGATAATGCGGGTGATGGTACAACCACATCGACTGTGTTGGCACAACACATCTTCAATGAGGGTATGAAGTCGGTTGAGAGTGGTGCTAACCCAATCGAATTGTATAGAGGGATGCAGTTGGCTGTAAAAGAAATCGTTGACAATTTGGTGAATGGTGTATCAGTAAACATCAAAACCAATGAAGCGATTAAGAACATCGCAACCATCTCTGCAAATGGAGATGAGGAGATTGGTGGTATTATCGCAGAGGCAATCCACCAAGTGGGTAACGATGGTGTAGTCACTGTAGAAGAGGGTAACTCAAATGAAACTACATTGGAGATTGTAGAGGGGTTGGAGTTTGACAGAGGATACCTTTCTCACTTCTTTATGAACAACCAATCTAAGTTGGCATCTATTTTGGATGAACCACAGATTCTTTTGTATGATGGTTCAATCAACAATATGGATGACATCATTGGTATTTTGGAGAAGGCATCGATGAGTAACAAACCCATTGTAATCATTGCACATGATGTTCAAGGTGACGCATTAGCATCAATGGTGGTGAACTCAGCAAGAGGTACACTTAAATGTCTAGCGGTTAAAGCTCCTGGCTTCGGTGGAGAGAGAACTGAGATTCTAAAGGATATGGAGGCATTGACTGGTGCTACTCTTATTACATCTGAAATGGGTCTATCGTTGGAAGATGTGACTGAAGAACATTTGGGTAGTTGTGATAAGGTGGTATCAGACAAGGTTAAAACATCCATCATTGGTGGACATGGTGAGGTGGGTGATATTGAAAAACGAATCACTATCATCAAAACTGAAAAGGAAAAAACTGACTCTGACTTCGAAAAGGAAAAACTTCAAACTCGCCTATCGAAACTATCAGGTGGTGTAGCAGTCATTAAAGTGGGTGCAGAATCAGAGGTAGAGTTGAAAGAAAAGAAAGACAGAGTAGATGACGCAATCCTATCAACGAAAGCTGCCTTAGAAGAAGGTATCGTTCCTGGAGGTGGAGTTGCTTTAATCCACTCTAAGAATATGAGTGAAAGTAAACCACAACTATCAGAGGATAGAATGAGAGGATTCGAAATCGTAGAGTCAGCATGTGAAGCACCTTTTAGAGCAATCATTGATAACGCGGGGTCATCATCAGATTCACTTTTGGATAAGTTATACTCAGCACCCATCAAAGACTTAAAGACTGGGTACAATGTTGTAACAGAGGAATGGTGTGATTTGGTTGAGGTTGGTGTGGTTGACCCTACAAAGGTAACGAGAACTGCTATTGAGAAAGCAGTATCAGTTGCAGGAACACTACTTACTACTGAATGTATGGTGGTGAATGAACCTAAAAAGGATTTGGATAAGTAAAATTTAATTCGTATATTTGTATCAAATAAACCAAAAATTATGGTAACAATAGAGAGATTTGGTAAAGAAATCAGCTATCATGTTGATGAAGAGAACAACAAAAGTTGTTGGATGTTAGTTAGGGAAGGTACGGATGAGTGGTTGTACACCACAAAGAAGGATATGGAGATGCCTGTATGTACTGTTCGTCCATTGGTTTTGAACAGAAAATCAATGATTGATTTGTTGGTACACTTCCATTGTGAGAAGTCTGTGATTGATGATTTCAAAAAACAACTGAATCATAAAATGACTTAGGTTGTTATTTCATCAGACGATATTCGATAATACAGAACCAAACAAACCACATTCTTCTTTTGAGAATCTGAACATAACACTTCCATTAAACCTTAAAACAAAACTTACCATATTTATATGGGAACGGTTGTACAAAGAGTTTAATAAAGATGAAAGTGGTTTGCGGAATACTGATATGGAATGATAAGGTTCTGATTGGTAAGAGGTTTGACGATAATGAACATCAGCCTGGCAAATGGGAATTTCCAGGTGGAAAAATAGAAGAGGGTGAAATTATTGATAATGCTCTTATCAGAGAATTTAAGGAAGAGTTGGATATTGATGTATATCCATTCCATAGATTAAGAACACTATCAGAGGGCAATATAGAGTTTACTCCAATGCCTGTTAAACTTAGAGGTGGTAAAGCAAAACTACTTGCTCATCAAGAAGTTAAGTTCGTTAATAAGAAGGAATTCTTTGATATGGATTTAACACCACTAACTAAAAAAGCAGGTAAGATACTATTCGATTCGTATAGTGTCTTCTTAAAGAAGGAGAAATCCTAAATGTTCAAATGGAAGAAAGAAGTTAAGAACACTAAAGTTAACGAACAAACCGACAACAGTCCAAGTGGATGGTGGCAAGATGCTAACAAACCATATGTTTCTCAGTTGGAGATAGAGAAAGAACTCTATAACAGAAATGAGAGATACTATGGTAAAAATGAGAAATAAGATGGAAGTAGAATTATCAGAATACCAAACCAATGTATTTGTTGAAGCAGAGAATCTGTTAGCAAATCAAGGTAATTTAGGTGAGAAGTTGTTTGAAGATACATATGTGATTCAAAAAGAGATGGTGACATATGTTAAGAATAGTATACCAGAGAGTGGTAGTGAAACTACGATCGGTATGGATGCAATGGCAGTATATAGACACATCACAGGATTCTTTGTAAATTCAGATGATGATACTCGTCTATTTGATGATGGTGGAGGACGGGGAGGTTCAAATATAACAACTCTATAAACACAAACTATGTTACAACACATAATGGAATGGTATTCTGATGACCAATTCCTAAAATTAGATGGTTTTGATGAAGCAATACTCGGTGTGGATGAACACTCATTGAGATTGATATATTCACAAAGAAAGATATTGGATATATTGGTTGATGGTGGTATGACCGAAGAAGATGCAGTAGACCATTATGGATACAACATCCAATCAGCATACTATGGTGAGGATACACCTATAATATGTGCAGACGACTATTGAGATATGATAATAGATTTACATGGGTTAAGATATAAAGAGGTTGAACCTATGTTGGAGAAACATCTGTTGGTTAGATATAACAGAGATGGATGGCAAATCATAACAGGTAACTCTCCACCTATGAAATCTATAGTCATTGAGTTCTTAGAAGAACATGGGTTTGGATGGTATATTCCATTACATAACAGTGGGATGATAATAGTTTCTGACATATGAAATATACATTCAGAGGTAAGACATATGAAATCCTTGGTGAACGGAAAGAACAACTACTAAGAGATTTTCAACATTGTGAGGAAATAAGAGATTACGGAACAATTAGTAACAGAATAGTAAATGGGTTAAAATGGAATTGGCTAAAAGAACTGTAAAATAATCAAAATTTAACACTCTAAAATTTGGATATATCAGATTCATTTATTATATTTACATAGTAAAAATAGAGATATGAAACTAATTATCTGTTCCGAATGTTGGTCTGTGACATCCCTTTCACTTAACAAGCCCAAAAGTTGTGATTGTGGAAAGTCTGGCGGACAATATGTAGATACTTTTAACGCAGAGATTTGGGGGGAGGTAATTCCCATTGGGTTCTCTAACAACTCTTTGTTGGGTACGGTGAAACTTCAACGACTATTGGATAGGATGGAAAAGAATCCAAATGTATGTTGTAAGGGAGAAGAGTTTACTGCGTTCACTATTCCTAAGTGGGATGCCTCCACTAAAAGAGTTGAGAAAGATTTAACAAAACTTTAACATTTAAGATTTGGTAGTCTCAGGCATTATCACTATATTAGTACTGTAAGAATGAGAGATATGAACCATACACCCAAACTGATTTATTGTAACGAATGTACTGACATCGTTCGTCTTTGGAAAGAGACTACCACTTGTAAGTGTACTAAGTGTAGTGGTGAGTTGACCAATGGTGGGAAACGGGCAGTCTACAGAGGGCCGGCAGTCCCCATCCGATTCGGATATGTCTTCGAAAGTGCTGTTGAGGCTCACAACGAAGGTTGTGGTTGGGCATTCGATGTGGACATGCCCTACCAATTTGATGAGACTTTTAAAAAAGAAAAAGAAACAGCATGAAGGACTTGACCAAACTTACCATCAAAGAACTCTACGAGGCGATGGAAAAACTTGACTATCAACTCGAACAGAACCTCGCAATGGATGGCTCGGGAGAACTTGGAGGAAAGATTATGGATGACTTCCAACCCTTCTTTGACCGAATACAAAAAGAGATTGAATCTCGGCCAGAGAAAGAGCTTGAGGCTTACATTGATGAGAATGCTCCCGAAGAAGAGGAATGGCCAGACCTTCCACCTTGGGTTGGCACCGGAATTTAAACCCCAAAATCAAATGCAACACTACTATTAAAAATAAATACCTATGACAATCGAAGAAAAGAACGAACTCAGAATGATGATGAAGACCGTAGGTACTTGGTCAGCAGGCCATGATGACTGGGATGTGGAGGATTGGGTTTCTGAGATAATATATGCTTTGAATGACCCAATTGGTTATGTTAACGATATCAAAGAGGCTTATTACGCAATTGAAGAAATAAACGAAACGGAATGAAGATAACACGCAAATCACCGATTAGTGGTAATGTCAACACTTTGGATTTGAATATCACCGAAGAACAGGTGTCCGATTGGATGGGTGGTACATTGGTTCAAGATGCATTTCCACAACTAACCCCATCTGAAAGAGAGTTCATCGTCACAGGAATTTTGGATTCGGAGTGGAATGATATGTTTGGAGAAGATATCGATGAGTGAGTACATTACAAAGGTAATAATAGAGAACCATAAAGAAAAGGGTCGATCCTGGCCCTACAATGGTAGATACACAAAAATCTTTGATTTACTCAATAAGGACAATTTGGGATTTACTGAAGGGTATTGTGAGCATGATGATTCTCCTGGTATGATTGGTGGTGATTATCATCTTTGGATTGATGGTGATGTAGAATACCAATATCGTCAGAAGATAGTAGATAAGATAAAGGACATTAAATTCTTGACATAAATACAGATGAAAGCAAGCAAGTGGATAACCTCTCTTAAAGAATGGGGTAAATACGAAAAACATATCTTTGACACAGATTACTTCATCCTCAAAATAGAAGATGAATGTATAAATGACCCCGATGAAGAGTTGGATAAAGATGACATCAGAAGATTCGCAGACGAGTGCGACTTATTCTACTACGCATCTTATGGAAAGGAATATCCGAAGAAGATAGATGGTGAGTGGGTGATTGTCAACGAGGATGAGGAGTGGTCAAATGAAATGAGGAAAGATTTTGAAGAGTGGATAAGTCAATCTTTTTCATAACTGATATGGATGTAACAGATATATTGTATAAGGATAAGTTTATATCCAAACATGCTCAAAAGATTCATGCACTCCGCTCATCAACAAATAATGTGTTGAAGGGTGCTGACCCCAAATGGTGTATATCCATAGCAAGGGAGATGTACGAAGAGTTGAAGAAAGAAGGATTACCTATTGATGTATAATAAGGGGCCTATAGCTCAGTTGGTTAGAGTACCGCACTCATAATGCGATGGTCATTGGTTCGAGTCCAATTGGGCCCACTAAAGAGATAAAGATTTGGATATGTGAAATATATTTCGTATATTTAAGTGTTAACGAAAATAAGGGTTATGTTTAAATTGACACAGTACAGAAGGTT
>Ga0098051_1000425_pt1 | contig 17008 bp, 22 predicted proteins | sample 14BtaG_FD_77069 | JGI IMG/M metagenome (GOLD analysis project Ga0098051, IMG submission 77069) | Marine viral communities from the Subarctic Pacific Ocean - 14B_ETSP_OMZ_AT15311_CsCl metaG | ecosystem: Environmental > Aquatic > Marine > Oceanic | place: Pacific Ocean | collected 2015-01-18 | reverse complement strand
TATCCTCTCCTATTACTAGGACAAGTAGAGATTTAGACTACAAAGAAGTAGCACAAGACTTGCTAGTTACAAAACTACTATCTGATAGTGAGTGTAAAGACTTAATAGCTAAGTCTGATGCTCTAGGTGGTTGGGGTAATCTAGATGGAGATAAGTTTCCAGCGCAAGAGATAAGACTAAAGAGATTAGGTCTTTGGAAAGAGTATGAAGCTCTCTGGAGAGATAGACTATTTAAGATATGTGAGAAACATTGGAAGCCTGTAGAATATATGGGTCTACGTGACGCTTTTACTATGCGATACGCTATGGACACACAGAAGTCTTTAGGATTACACACAGACGCATCTCTCATAACTGGTAGCGTTAAATTAAACGACAACTATGAAGGTGCTACACTCTATTTCCCACGTCAGGGCTTTACAAACCTAGATGTACCCGTTGGAAGTTGTATACTCTTCCCTAGTCAAGTTACTCATGGTCATTATGTCGATGAGCTAAAGTCTGGGGTTAAATATTCATTAACTATGTGGACATCCCGTTATGTGGGTGACGAGAACTAGGAGCAATAAATGTTTGGTACTAGCCCTTTTGCATCCGCTACCTTTGCAGGTATGGGGAGCGAAGAATACGATTTAACAGCTAGTGCCATTACAACTGGTTCTTCAAGTGTACCTGTTGTCACAATGCAAGAAGACGAAACTCTTGGTGCGTTATTTGTAACTACAGGAAGTCCAGTATTAGGGCAACCTAGTAAGAACTCAGGAAAAACACTTTCTACTGGAGACTTAGATACTAACAATCCTGATTTAGACACCGCACTACTACAGGAAGATGAAACATTCTCTGCTGTTAGTATTAGTACAGGAAACCCAGTCTTAGGTAGTACTACTGCGTTAATCAGGTATGACCTCACAGTAACTCCAATTTCCACTGGTAGTCCAGATTTAGATACGGCTTCTATAAACCAAGGTCAAACTCTAAACTCTAATAATTTAGATACTGGTTCTGTAGTTGTTGACGACGTAACAATGTCAGAAGAAGAAACACTTTCTGCCAGAAATATAATTACTGATACTCCAAATACTGACAGTGCAGATATTACAGAAGGTAATATACTTTCTACTCCTAACTTAGATACAGGTATAGATCTACCTTCTGCTACAATGCAAGAGGATGAGACATTTTCTACTGGGGATATAAGTACAGGTAATACTGACGTTAGTGTTGCTGTAGTAAATCAAGGTCAAACTCTTAATACTGGAGACTTAGATACTGGTAACTTAAGTTTACCTTCTGTGACTATGCAAGAAGAAGAGACGCTTGTTGCTAGACCTATAACTGTAGATACACCAGAAACTCCTAGTGTTGCAATACTACAAGAACATATAATACAGATAGCAAACTTAAATACTGCACCTCCTGTACTTGATACTATTTTAATAAACCAAGATCACATAATTTCTACTGGGGACATGAATACTGGTGCTGTAAGTGTACCTGATATATCAATGTCAGAAGAAGAGACATTTTCTACTGGAGACTTAACAACTGGAGTTCCAACAGTAGATGATACTGTCATGGTATACAATGCTGTACTTACTACTCCTGATCTTACAACAGGAACACCAGAAGTAGATCGTACTGTCATAATAGGAGACCACTACTTCTTATTAGGTAATGTTATTACTGGCATCCCAGTCTTAGGTGAACCTTACTATAATCCAGCTTTAGCTAGAGTAGTTAACATAGGCAACCAACGTATAGGTAGTAGAACAGAAATAGCAAACAGTAACTCAGTTAGGTTTGACTCAAACAATAAGGTTAAGATAGGCTAATGGCTTTTAGAATTAAAACGAATGATACTAGCCCTAAGTTGGCAGTAACCCTAGAAGATGCGAGTGGTAACGCAATAGACATTACAGGTAACAATGGTGTTAGGTTCCACATGAAAGCGTTTGGAGCAACATCACTTAAGGTAGATGCTCCTATGACAGTTACAAATGCTTCTGGTGGTATAGTACAATACCCTTGGGTAGCGGCAGATACTAATACTGCTGGCACTTACTACGGTGAAGTAGAAGTTACATATGCTGATAATACAGTAGAGACATTCCCTAACAATGGTTACTTCACTATTATTATTAAAGAGGATTTAGATTAATGGCTAAGGTAGGAGATAGAGTAAGTTGGTCTTCATCAGGTGGTACAGCAAGAGGTATCATAAGAAGCATACATCGTGACGGTACAGTACCTAACATACCTGTAAAGATAACAGGTACTAAAGAGGAACCAGCGGCACGTATAGAGCTAATTGATGATGAAGGTAAACCACGTAATCAGTTTGTTGGTCACAAGATAACAAGCCTAAGTAAATATGCTGAGGTTGTAGATAAAGCAGACAAACCACTAAACAAACCTTTTAGACTACCAAAAGGGTCTAGTAAGAAGTTTGGTGTATACGTTAAGTCTGGTGACAAGACAGTTAAAGTTACTTTCGGCGACCCTAACATGGAAATTCGTCGAGATGATCCTAAAGCTAGAGCTAACTTCCGCAGTAGACACTCTTGCAGTACAGCTAAAGATAAAACTTCAGCAAGATATTGGTCTTGTAGAATGTGGAGTGGTAGCACAGTGGGAAGTATGACTAAAGATATTACAGGTCAAATATTAAAGGCCGATGAAGAACAACGCATGGTCTATGGTTGGGCTTCTGTAGTAACCGAAAAAGGTGAACCAGTAGTTGACCGACAAGGCGATGTAATTAAACCTGACACGTTAGTAAGTGCCGTAAACAAGTTTATGGAGCATGTACGTGTAGGTAAAGAAATGCACAAGGGTGAGCAGATTGGTGCAGTTATCCATTCTATGCCTATCACTAAAGAAATAGGTGATTCCCTTGGCATCCAGAGTGACCGTGAAGGCTGGATAGTCGCGTTTAAAGTTTATAGCGATGACGTTTGGGCTAAGGTAAAATCTGGTGAACTCGCCGCCTTTAGCATTGGTGGCAAAGCAACAAAGGAAGACTATGATGGCTAACCTTTTAACCATGCTTGAATTGGACGAATTATCTTTAGTAGATCGTCCTGCCAATGCGGAGGCAATGGTATCTTTATTTAAGCGCGACAACTTCGACGGGGAAACTATGAACGAAGAATTAGAAACAACAGTAAAAATGTCCGATGAGATGTTAGGTAAACTAAAGCCTTATATGGACAAGGGTATGTCTGAAGAAGAAGCTAAGAAGGCTTACGATGAAGACATGAAGAAACAAAAAGAAGAAGTAGATAAAGCTAACGCTGAAGTCGAAACTCTTAAAGCAGAGAATGAGCGTTTACGTAAATCTCTAATTGAAAACGGTTATATAATCAAATCAGACATCATCGAAAAGAAAGCTCCAGAAGAGTTTCTTGAGTACGAAGGTGAATCAATCAACAAGGCTGACATTCCAGCACCTATCTTAAAGGCATTGGAAGAAGCAGAATTTACTAAAGCTGACTTAGAGCTAACAACTAAAGCGGAAGAAGCTCTTCCTAACTTTGACGTAGCTACAGCAAAAGAATTAGTCAAATCATTTGAGACTAATGAAGAAGTTATGGGTGTACTAAAAGCCGCTGATAAAGCATTTGGTTCATCTATGGAAGAAGTAGGCAAGGCAGACGTTGACGGTGAGTTTACTACCGCTTCAGATAAACTTGATGCACTTGTAAAGTCCTACATGGACACTAACGAAATGAAAAAGAGTGAATACGCTGTAGCATACTCTGCTGTAGCAAAGACCGATGAAGGTAAAGCTCTTATCACTAAATCCTACAAAGGGGAATAATCATGGCTGTAACGCAATCACGCGACAACCGCACTCTAATCGCTGGTGCTGATCTTAGCACCTCTCAATTCTTATTCGCAAAAATGGATGCCGCCGCTAAAGCTGTTTTAGCTGGAGACGGTGAAGGTACTATCGGTGTTATAGCTGTAGGTGCTGAGGCTGGAAATGCTTGCACAATAACTCACTCAGGTAAAGTCATGGTAAAATGTGGCGGAACTGTAACTATCGGAGACGACGTAGGTATCGATGCCGCTGGTAAAGCTGTCAATGCGGCTTCTGGTGACATTATCGTTGGTCGTGCTTACGAAGCAGGTGTTGACGGTCAAATCATCGCAATCGAATTGATCCTAGCCGCTAACGCTCACGCTTAATTTAAGGAATATATATTATGCCATTATTAACACCATCCAGTGTACATCTGGATCAACCACTTACTAATTTGACTATCGCTTACGCACAAGCAGATACAAACTTCATTGCGGATAAAGTATTCCCAATCGTCGGTGTTCAGAAGCAGTCAGATAAGTATTACATCTATGACCGTGACAACATGAACCGTACAGGGGACGTTAAGAAATTAGCTCCACGTACAGAAGTGAACCGTATCGGTATGTCACTATCAACAAGCTCATACTTTGCAGACGTATTTGGTCTAGGTATGGACTTCGATCAACAAACACTTGCTAACGAAGATGCCGCTTTGGAAATTCGTTCAGCTGGAGCGCAAACACTTGCGACACGTTTGATGATCCATCGTGAAGAGCAATTCGCTTCAACATTCTTCTCAACTAATGTTTGGGGAACAGAGTATGATGGCGTAGCTAACGGTGACAACAACTTAGACTCAGAGTTCACATACTGGTCAGACTATACAAACGCTACACCAATCGTAGACATTACTAAAGCACGTCGTGCAATGCAACTTAAGTCTGGCGGATACAAGCCAAACACAATGGTTGTAGGTAAAGAAGTACGTGACGTATTAATTAACCACCCAGACATCCTAGCACGTTTAAACGGTGGATCAACTGTAGCTAACCCTGCATTGATCACAGACGCTAAACTAGCTGAGATCTTTGAAGTGTCTAACTTCTACGTAATGGAAGCAGTCAAGAACGACTCAGCAGAAGGTATTGCAGAAAGCAACTCTTTCATCGGAGGCAAAACAGCTATGTTAGCACACGTTGCTCCTTCAGCTGGATTGATGACACCTATGGCTGGCGGTACATTTGCTTGGAACACTTTAGACGGTGTAAACAACTTAGGTATCACAGTTGAGTCATTCTCAGACGATGCTCTTAAGCGTCAACAGGTTGCAGAACACATCCAAGTTAAAATGTCTTACGACATGAAAGTCACTGGTGCTGACTTAGGTGTATTCTTTAACACAGCTATAGCGTAAAACTATACATAACATTTGGTGAGGGCTTAAGTGTCCTCACCTCTTTTATTAAGGAGAACCCGATATGATACCATTTCAGTTTGACAGACCCGTATTTGTAAAACAAGAATTTAGTGGTGGAGGAAGAGATTGGAAGAGATCAGAACATTACCCTTGGAAAGAGTTATCTCTCTCTAGTGACGTTGTTCAGACCTTATACAACAATAACTTTCTACATCATAACTCTGACCTAGAGGTTAAAGCTAAGGTTGGAGACGGACTAGAAGTACTTGATGTCGCATCACTAGCAGTCCTAGTAGATACGATCAATGCTAAAGTAAAAGCTAAGACTAATTCCCACGCAGAGTTTACTCGTAAGAAGTGTAAGAAGTCTAAGATACTAGAGAAGCAACGCGGTTTACTCCGCAGTTGGCGTAGAAATTATGGAGAGTTGGAGAACGACTAATGGCTTGGAGCTACGACGAAGGAAACCTAAATATATCTGATGCACTAGGTAGATTAAATTCTACTAGGTTATTAATCGGTGATACAGATCTAAATGATAAGCAAGTACAAGATGAAGAAGTTTCATTCGCTCTAGCTCAAGCTAACAATAATGTATATAAAGCTGGTGGGTGGTTATGTAGAGCTATAGCGGCTAAGTACTCTCGTTCTGTCGATGTAGAGATCAGTGGTGCGTTAAAAGAAGCCTCATCACAACTACAAGCTCACTACACTAAGTTAGCAGATACCTTAGAGTATCAAGGAACTAAACTAGGTGGTAGCTTAGGTATATCAGCAGGTGGTATTTCTGTTTCCACTGTAGAGGGTGTAAGAGCAAATACTAATAGAGTTAGACCAGAGTTCAACAAGGATCAATTTAAGATAGACGCAGAAACTACTGATTACGAATAGGGATGTCACATGCAAGCGTACAATTTACTTAAACTGGTACAACGTCATGGTAGTACTTTAATACTAAGAAAGACTACTGCTGGTTCTTACAATGCTAGTACTGGCGAATATTCTAGTACAGTTAAAGAATATGAAATAACTGCCTATATGTATAATGTACAAGAGGGCGTTCTACTAAACGAGATAAGACGTGGCACACGTAACTGTGTGATACCTGCCCTTGGCTTACCTGCAATACCTACAGACAATGATCAAATCTCTGGTAGAGGCGACACAGTGTCTATTAATAACGTACAGACCATCTATGCTTCTGGTGTAGCAGTATGCTACGTCTGTGAGGTATCTGAGTAATGAAAACAAATATAAAAGTTAATGTTAATAAACTAGAGGGTGACTTCGAAAGACTTAACGAAGAAATAGAACAAGAAGTTGAAGATTTCCTAAAGGATATAGCTGATACTACTATAGAGTTCTCTAAGCCTTTTGTAGATACAGGAACTTATATAACATCTTTCTCTTATAGTACAGGTTCTGGTAGACCTAGAGGTGGGTCATCTCACGGTAAACCTAGAAGACAGAACCCTACCTCTAAGGGTAATCAAGGTCTACAATTACTGTATGGTGATATAGCACAACTAGACTTAGCTAACACTACTATGGTGAGTTTAAGAAACGGTTCTGCTCACGCTGAGTTTGTAGAGTATAAACACCAACACGCAGTATTCGAGAGGATAGGAATTAAGTATGGCTGATGTACATAAATTCATAAGATCAGCATTAGAGACACAACTTGCTAATGTATCAGGTAGTCCTCAGATAGCTTACGAGGGCGTTTCTTTTGTACCTACAACTGGCACTAGTTATTTACAGGTACTGTTTGCCCCTGTATCACGTAGACCTGCTGTACGAGGCTTAAATCCACAACAGAGATATGATGGTCTATTCTCAATCAACTGTTACGCACCAGAAGGTCAAGGACCAGCTGTAGCAGACACCCTTGCTAAGAACGTCATTGATGCGTTTGAGGCTACTACTTCTTTAACATCAAATAATATAAACGTATCTATTGACTACGCAGAAAGACAACAAGGCTTCTTAGATAGCCCTTGGTACTTTGTTCCTGTTAATATTGGTTGGTACGCATACACATAATTCTATAGGAGAATATAATATGGCCTTTGCACAGGGTTCACGTTCCAGTCTGTCATACATTACTGAAACAACTTTCGGTACGACACCATCTGGCAACTTCCAAAACTTACCTTTCACTTCACATTCACTTAACATGACTAAAGATCGTGTTGAAGGTACTGACATTCAAGCTGACCGTATGTCTAGAGTAGACCGTCACGGAAATCGTCAAGTAGCTGGAGACATTACAGGAGATCTTCGAGATGGAGATTTCGATGAGCTACTAGAGTCTGCTATGTTAAGTTCTTGGTCTACTAACGTACTTAAAGTAGGTACAACACCTAAGTACTTTTCTATTGAGGACTATGCCGCTGACATCGACCAAGCTAGGTTGTTTACAGGTTGTTCAGTAAATACATTAGCTGTATCACTAGCACCTAACGCTATGGTAACAGGTACATTCGGTATAGTCGGTAAGAGTATGACTATGAGTGCTACAGAGAAGACACAAGATGCCGCTTCTGGAGCTTCACCATTTGACTCATACTCAGGTGACCTAGAGATAGGTGGATCAGCATCAGCTATAGTTACAGCTATGGACTTTACTTTAACTAACAGCTTTGCTCCTACCTTTGTCGTTGGTGACGATAGCGCACCTGCATTAGAAGTAGGTAACGCTGTAGTAGAAGGTACTCTCTCAGCTTACTTTGAGGATGCCTCACTAATCAATAGGTTTGTCAATGAAACAGAAACACCACTTAAGGTTACTGTAGGTGACAATGCTGGCACACCAAACACTATGGAGTTCTTTTTCCCACGGTGCAAAATAAACAGTGCTGATGTAGGTGTAGATGGTCCTACAAGCAGAATAGTTAACTTAACATTTGTCGCTTTACGTGACTCATCAGAAGATACTAACTTGCGTATTACACGCTCGTAAAGAATACTCTAGCTAGAGTGGGGGGACGTTGGTGTCGGGTCTGACGTTCCCCATTTATTAACCCGAACTCGATAAGGAAACTCGATATGGATTTAAAAGACTTAACACCCAAGAGCGACACAATAGATGTCACATTAGTACATCCAAATACAGGTGAAGAACTTACGAACCCTGACGGTTCTAATATGACTATCTGTATGTATGCTACACATTCTGAAGAGTATAAGAAAGTTATGCACTCTCAGACTAATAAGAGAATTAAAGCCGCTACAAAAAGTAACGACATGACTATGACTTCTGAACAACTTGAGGCTTCTACACTTAGTGTACTAGCAAATACAACAAAGAGTTGGGATATAACTTTTGATGGAGAGAAGCCAGAACTAACAGTTAAGAAAGCTACAGAGATATATGATCAAGTTTTCTGGATTAAGGTACAGCTTGAGGAGGCGGTTGCTAACTCATTGGATTTTACCAAAGCCTGACAACTAAACTTGAAGACTATGCAGAACATACGTTTTCTCTAAGTAAGTCAGGTAAGGATGGTATATCCGAAAGAGAACACCTAGAACAAGTAGAAAAGCAGACTGGCATAAGACCAGAAGGATTAGAGTCTCCTGACTTTCCTATGGTCATTTCCCACGTATGGTCTGCTTTTATAGCCTTGAGTAAAACAAGGAGTATGGGGTTTAGTGGACCTAATCCTATTACATACGAACAAATACTAGCGTGGAAGAAACTAACTAGCACACCTTTAGATGCTAGAGAAGTAGAGACAGTTATGTCTTTAGATACAATATACATGAGGGTTATAAATGGCTAAGACAATTCAAGTTAGTGTTGATACTAGCGACCTTAAGGTTCTAAATACACACTTAAACACTACTAAGAAGACCATACAAATGACCGCTAAGTCAGCTAAGTCTGATTTTAAGCAACTCAAGATGTCTATTGATCCTGTATATAGAGCAGAGAAGGTGTTTACTCAACAGGTATTGGTGGCTCAAAAAGCAGTTTCTACTGGTGCTATAAGTAATGCCGAGTACTCAAGAACTTTTGCTATGATACAGAAGAACGCTCAAGCGTCTGGTATGACTTTAAACCAGTTTGGTCAAGTAGCAAATGTCAACACACGTAAGATGAAACGCTTCGGTGCTGTTGGTATGCAACAAGTTGGTTATCAGGTACAGGATTTCGCAGTACAGGTTCAAGGTGGTACAAGTGCTATGGTCGCCCTTGGTCAACAAGGTTCGCAGTTGTTAGGTATCTTTGGTCCAGCTGGTGCTATAGCAGGTATGATCTTAGCTATTGGTACTGGACTAGCTGGTGCATTTATGGCGGCTAAGAGCGCAGGGGATGAATCTGTTAGCTCTATGGAACTATATAAGACTGCTATGGAAGATACTACTGAAGCAGTTAAAACTCTTAGACAAGAAAACTATATGTTAGCTCAGGGTATCCAGTATGCAAGTCTAGCTAAAGCTAAACAAGCTCTTGATGAAATTAAGTATAATAATGAAGTAAGAAGAGCCGCATTATCTGATGAGATAGCTGAGAGGATGATGAGTGGCAAACAAACTGATAACCATGAGAGAAGGTTAGCTAAACTAGACGATAAGAAACAAGGTTTTGCTGGAGTATTTGGTAAGTCTTATAATGAGATGGTTGCTGAGATTGAAGCTCAGATTGCAAAGTTAAATGTTGAACTTGAGAAGAACGAAGCTCTTAAATTAAAGAAGAAGACTAAAGAAGATCTAGTTAAACAAAACCAAGAGCAAGATGAGTTCTTGAAAAAACTAGAAGTACAATACGGTCATGCTAGAAGAATTTCACACGCAAACAAAGAGGACTTATTTGCCACTAAACAAATAAACGAGATGGTAGAGTTCAAAATACACTTAGAAAAGCTAGGTCTAAAAGAAGGAAGTAAGAAGTACGAACAAGCTATGCTTATTAAAGACCTTGAACAAACCGCCCTTGCTAATGTTTATTATAGAGAAGAAGCCGAGCGAAGATTAGCTGAATCCAAGAGGAAAGCGGCACAAGCTGAGAGGGATAGACTTAAAGCGGCTAGAGAGGCACATGAAGCGGCTAAGTTAGCGGCGGCAGATCTTATAGCTCTAAATAAATCTATAGGTAACTCTATGGAGAACGCTATGATGAGTATGGTAGATGGTACTAAGTCTGTTAAGGATGCCTTCAAGGATATGGCTAGAGAGATCATCAAAGAACTGTATCGTATTTATGTCGTTAAGAAGATTACAGGTATGATAACTGGTGCTATAGAAAATAAGTTCGCTCCAGATGTAGGAGCTACTGCGAGTGCTATAACAGATAATTTAGCTAACGGCGGACCAGTTTCAGCTGGAGGTAAATATATTGTTGGTGAACGTGGACCAGAAGTATTTACCCCTACAATGGGAGGTCACATAACACCTAACTCTGGTGGAGGTGGTGGTTCTGGAACTACTATCGTACAAAACATAAATGTATCGACAGGTGTACAACAAACTGTACGTTCTGAGATACGACAAATGATGCCACAGATTGCAGACAGTGCTAAAGGTGCAGTACTAAACGCTAAAAGACGTGGCGGTAACTATGGAAGGGCAATGGCATAATGGCTATTTCTTACCCAATAACTTTACCAACTAATATTGGTATGTCTAGCATTGAACTAAGAGCAGTAAATACTACAGCAGTTTCAATGTCTCCTTTTACCTATAAACAACAAGTGTTTTCCTATGATGGGGAGAAGTGGGAAGCTGATATTACTTTACCACCTATGAACAGAGATGATGCAGAATCTTGGGTAAGTTTCTTAATGAGCTTAAGAGGTAAACTAGGGTCATTTCTACTATACGACCCATCAGCTAAGAATATAAGGGGTACTGCAACCAGTGTTGTCGTTACAGGAGATACAGGTGAAAGTTCTGTAAGTGTTGTTATGACTGGTACACTTAAAGCTGGAGATTATATACAACTAGGTACTGCCTCAGATGCCACCCTACATAAAGTACTTGTAGATCAGTCTGGAGATGGGACGCTAGAGATATGGCCTAAGCTACGTAAAGACAGATCTTCAGTAACAGCAGTCATAGTAAATGCGTCTGGTGTATTTAGACTAGCCTCTAACGAGACTTCTTGGTCAGTTAATAATGCTAGTTTCTTTGGTATTTCCTTTGGGGCGCAAGAGGTAATATAATATGAGTAGACCAATAACAACTGCATTACTTAATGCTCTTACTTCAAATAACATAAGACCTTTCTATGCTGTAGAATTACTGTTTGATACTTCACCTTTAAGGTTTTGGACAGGATTAGGAGATAGAACTATTAACGTGCAAGGTAGCAATCAGGTGTTTACTGGTGCAAGTACTCTACTTACTGTTGGAGAGTTTGGAGAGGTAAAAGATTTATCTGCCGAAAACTTAGAGTTAACTTTAAGTGGAGTACCTTCAGAAATTATATCTCTTGCTTTACAAGAGCCTTACCAAAGAAGAACTTGTCGTGTCTACATGGGAGAACAAAGCGTATCTGATGTAACGGAAGTATTTGGAGGTAAGATGGACACTATGTCTATATCTGATAGTGCAGAAGATAGCGTCATAAGTTTGTCAGTTGAAAGTAAGCTAGTAGAACTAGAAAGAAGTAGTGGTTGGAGATATACCGATGAAAACCATCAATCCCGATATAATGGAGACACTTTCTTTAGTTATGTCACAAGCATACAGGATAAACAAATAGCATGGGGTCGAGAGAGCGTTTAAATATATACATTGAAAACTTAGTTGACATACCTTTTGAGTGGGGTGTGAATGATTGTTTTACTTTTACTAATGGTGCTTTTAGAGCTATGTACGGTATAGGTTACGCAGACGAATGGACAGGCAGATATATGCAAAGCAACAAGGTCTACCCAAAAGGACTAAGTAGCTTACGACATGATTATGGGTATAGTAACATAGAAGAAGCACTAGCAGATAAGCTAGTGAAACTTAATACTCCTACCTTTGGTTGCCTAGTTACCACAAAGAAAAATCAGCGTTGGGTGACAGGTGTTGCTCTTGGTATTTCCATCGGGTCTAGGGCTGTATTCCTTGGTCAAGAGGGACTAATTAGATTAAACATTAAAGATGTAGAAAGTGCTTGGGCTTTAAAATGAATAAACACAACACTCCTTTTAACGTACTACGACACACAAACCCTAAAGAGGTAATTAAGAGAGATCCTATTTCTGCTACTATTGCTGGTTATGTAGCCGCTCAAGGTACTGTTCTATATGCCGCAGTTTTAACAGTTAGTTCTATTGCTGTATCTATGGTTACTTCAGCGGCTCTACAAGCTCTTATGCCTAAACCTCCAAGTAGTAATCTTGGGATAAATGACTCTGCTGGTTTGTTAGTAAACGGTAAAAGCTCTACAGCACCTGCACAGTTTGTATACGGCAGAGTACGTAAGGGTGGAACAGTGTCTTTTGTAGAAAGCACAGGAACAAACAATAAAATACTACACCAGATAATAGTTATAGCGGCACACGAAGTAGATGAAATAACTGACCTATACGTGAACGATAAAAAAGTTACTATGGATGATGAAGTTGTAACAAGCAGTCCTTATAGAAGAAGAAGAACTGAACAATATGTTATACAAAACAACACAAGAGATCCTAATGACGTAACACCTAATGCCCCCGTAACAGGTAATATCCATATGGATTTGTTCAACTCTATAACCAGTGAGAGATACGTATTTAAGGATTATTTAAAAGTTTATTTTCACTTAGGTAATCAAACAAGTGCTACAGATACTTTTGCTAATTCTAGTGAAAGTCTAGCTACAACTCTACATGCTGAAACCAGTACAGGTTCATCTTTCGTAGGTAAAGGTTTAGCTTATATATATTGTCGCTTAAAGTATGACAAAGACGCTTACAATAACGGTGTACCTCAATTTACTGTTGAAGTTAGAGGTAAGAAGATAACTAGAACAGTCAATGGAGTAGAACAAACTGCTTCTTACAATAAGAGTAGTGCTTGGGTTATAAGGGACTACTTAAAGTCTACTTATGGATTTTCTGACGATGCTATAGACTACCCTTCCTTTGAAGCGGCGGCGGCTGTTTGTGATAGAACAGATGTATTATCAAACGGTAAAAAACAATTTACTGTTAACGGTGTTATATCAGCAGATGAATCCCACGGGGATGTCTTAAATAAAATGGTAACTACTTGTGGTGGTTCTTTGTTTTGGGGATCTGGATCTTGGAGACTATATGCTGGAGCTTTTGTAGCACCTACTAAAACCTTAACTCTAGATGATTTAAGAAGTCCTCTAAGTATAGACACAAAAGTATCTATGAGGGATAACTTTAATGCTGTAAGAGGTACATACACAGATGCTTCATCTGGTTACATAAGTACAGATTACCCTCAGATAAACTCAGCTACTTTCCTATCTACTGATGGGGGTAATGAGGTTTTATTAGACTTACCTCTACCTTACACTACAGATAGTTTAACAGCACAAAGAGTAGCTAAACAAGTTCTGTACAGAAGTCGAGAACAACTTACTTTAAACGCAGAGTTTGGAATGAACGCATTTGACGTAGAGGTTGGAGACTTCATAAAAATTAGAAATGAGAGATACGGATGGCCTGAGGGAAGTGAAAAAACCTTTGAGGTAATAAACTGGAAACTCTCTCCTAATGCAGAAGAAGGCGACATGAGAATTGCTTTATCTTTAAAAGAGAGTAGTTCAGCGGCGTTTGGATTTAGTGCTTCAGACGAAAGGGTTATAGAGGGTAACAATACTACCTTAGATTCCTTTGATGAAGTTCCACCAATAGGTCTTAGTATAACTCAAGAGTATCGTGAGGTTAATGAGAACGTAGTTAATGTTCTTGTTGTTCAAGTTACTTCAGATGCAATAGAAAGACTAGACTCAGTTATTGTTAAATACAAACAAACAGGTGCGCCAGACTTTAAGACTGTTGGACAGTCTCTATTAGTAAATGACGGTATAGCCGCTGGTAGGTTTGAGATAGTAGGTATAGATGTACCTCAGATTAACGAGCAAGCTATTAACTATACAGTAAGTGTTACAGGAGTTAACTCTCTTGGGTTTAGAGGAGATCCAGAAGTAACTACATTTAATGTTACTGCTGATACTACAGCCCCTAGCCCACCTTCGTCTCTTAACCATCAATTATCTGGAGGTACTATATTCTTTGCTTGGAATCCTGTTACAGCACTAGATTTATCACACTATAAGATACACTATTCTTCTAACAACCAAGCTAACTATGGAGACTCTTCTACATTAGTTTTAGTAGATAAAGTTGCTAGACCTGCTACATCTGTATCATACCCTGCGTTGTCTGGTAAGTTTTTTGTATCAGCAGTAGATAAGACAGGTAACGAGAGTACTACTGCGGCTTCAACTATTGTTTTACCTTCGGAGTTGCCAAGTCTAGGTCAGAGTATTACACACACAGAAAGTCCTAACTTTAGTGGATCAAAAAGCAACTTAACAGTTTCTGGTGGTAACTTATTTATGACCACATACACTAACTCAGGTTCTACTGGTACATACCAGTTTGATCATAACGGTGTAGGTTATTTTGATGTAGGAACACCCCGTACTGTCAGGTTGTCCTCTACTATTACAGTAACACGTAAACATTTAGATGCTGTAAACGGTGAAGTTAACTGGGATGATATACCTAATAACTGGGACACATGGCCTGACTCATGGGACACTTGGACAAATGAAACAGGTAACTATAATGATTTTTCTGTTACTTTTGAAGTTAGAGCAGGTAATACTGTAAGTGAAATGAACAATGCAAGTTTCGTTACAGCATCAGGTGAAGTAGTAGGTCAGTATATACAATTTAGAGCTATACTTGCAAACACACAATCTAAGATAACACCCAACATATCGGCACTTAGTGCCACAGTGGAGTATTAAACAAATGTCACAACATGACTTTACAATAGCAAACCAAACAGCTTCTAGTGCGAGAAGTGATATTAACAATGCACTACAGGCTCTTGCAAGTAATAGTAGTGGAACTACTGCCCCATCACCTTCCTTTGCAAATCAATACTGGTACAACCCAAGCACTAATATATTGTCGTTAAGAAACGAAGGTAACAATGCTTGGATACCAGTTGCTTATATAGATCAGAGTAACAGTAAGTGGGAAATATTTGACGACACTAAAGTTGTAGACACAAACGGTACTCACATAGGTAACTTAGGAGATCAATCACAATCTGCTTGGACTGCTGGTACTAGCACTACAGAAAGTTTATTCTCTCCCTCTAAACTAAAATCTTGGGGAGATACTTTCGGTAACAACTTAATTGACATAAACGGTTTCAGTAATGATAACTACATGGAGTTAAACGGACTGCTAGTACAATGGAGTAGAGTTACTTTCACTGCTCAAGAGAACAGTCCTTTTACTGTTCAGTTCCCTAAGACATTTAGTGACGTATACGTAGTCCACGTATCAATGGAATTAAATGTTGGAGCAAATATGGATGGTAATCTTTATATAAGATCTTATACTAATAGTGCTGTTAGTTGTCAATTCCATCATGTTAATGCTAATAACTATGGTACTGGTAAGTGCCACATAATTGCGTTAGGAGAACCTTAATACATGGCAGATCCTAATACTATATCAGACTGGCACTTGTCTAAGACTGTACCTATTGGTTTAATTATAGGTCTTATGACACAAGGTGCGGCTATTGTATGGACTGTATCTATGATGATGTCCGACATAGAAAGTAACAGAGAAGACCTTATAGAACTGCAAGCTAGAGTACAAGCTACAGAGAGGTCTTCTCAACAACAAGCTATATCTATGGCCCGTATAGATGAGAATATAAAAGCTATAAGAGACACCATAGAACGGATGGCAAGAGAAAGAAATCCATGAAACCCTTACTTATACTACTTACCCTACTAATTGGTAGTACTGTGTATGCTGACGATACGATTTACACCGACTCTAATAGTACAATAACTTCTGATGGATCTATGGAGACTACAATTAACAGTCCACCACCATCAGCTATCTCTCCTCAGATAAGTGGAAGTAACTCTGACTTATGTACTGTAGGTGTAGCAGGGGCGGTACAGACACAGATATTAGGTATCTCAGCAGGTCGTACTGTTAGAGACATGAACTGTGAGAAGCTTAAGAACGCTAAGACTATGTACGACATGGGTATGAAGGTTGCGGCTGTATCTGTAATGTGTCAGGACGAGAGAGTGTTTGAAGCCATGCTCAATGCAGGGACGCCCTGTCCCAAGGATGGGTTAGTGGGAGATAAAGCTAGACTTGCATGGGAAATGGAAGCTGTAGAAGACGCAATACAACGCGATCAGAACAATCCTATAAGGAAAATATTTGATGAAAATGCGGATACTAAAATGGGTTTGGGTGTTATCATTAGCACTCTCGCCTTCTTATTCCTACTCTGACCCCTATACATACGGTGCAACAGGAAATGCGGCTAGTACTTCTTTAGGTTGGGGCATGGATAGTATCTTACCTAGCATTGCTGGTGTAGACATAAACGGTCTAATGTACAGATATACAACTGTTAAAGACCCAGATGCTGACATGAAGGTGCATGTAGGTAATAAAAACGCTAGTGGTAAGGGGTATATCTTTAGAGAAACAGATGACTGGTCGGGGGTAGCTGGTAATACCATTGTAAAGTCGTTTCCAGTTTCGAACATTCCAGCTTCAAATTGGGGTACAGGTTCGATTGAAGTGGAAGGAGAGGGCAGAGTG
>Ga0098051_1000414_pt1 | contig 17327 bp, 32 predicted proteins | sample 14BtaG_FD_77069 | JGI IMG/M metagenome (GOLD analysis project Ga0098051, IMG submission 77069) | Marine viral communities from the Subarctic Pacific Ocean - 14B_ETSP_OMZ_AT15311_CsCl metaG | ecosystem: Environmental > Aquatic > Marine > Oceanic | place: Pacific Ocean | collected 2015-01-18 | reverse complement strand
TCTCCGATAGAGCTAAAGCGTTAATGTCTTTAAAGCTTCTAACAGAAAATGCAGTAGGAATTGGAGATCATAGCACGGGAGATTTTTACAAAAATCTAGACGAGGCGCTAGATCTTCTCATTGATGCGGAGGACCGCATCCAAACCTTAGAAAAATATTTCGGAACAGAAAATGCCAATAACGAATAAAGAAGCTAGAGAGATAAAAGATATAGTGAGCTACTATCTCAATCCAGAAGAAGCGAAAGAGATGTTTGCGGAGTTAGTTGAAGAGGTTGCTGATGTAACAGAGAATGATTCTGTTAAGCAGTCGATACTCATGTTGAATAAGTTGTACTCTAACGATGCGTCGGGACCAAAACTTTTTGAGTAGGAGAAATTGTGGAAAAGACTATCAACAGAGTTTCTTTTTTTGTTTGGGGTGATTCATCCATTAAGCACATGGAAGAAACTATACGAGCCTTTAGCAACAGAGAAATTTATGATGAGTTAAAGAAAAAGTATGGAGATAGTTTAGTCAGTATAAGAAAAGTATGGGATTATGAATGAACACCCCGGACCAATTGAAGTAGTTACCAAAGTTACACTTTGGTTATCTGCCGTTCTTCTGGCATCCACCTTTATAGGGTTTACCATAGGTTTGCCCATCGCACTTCTTTTGAAAACAATATCAAGATGAATAACAAATTAGACACGTTTCTCACAATCGGTTTCATTACAGTCTGTATAATAGTGGTGGCATACAAATGAATAACTATGTAGAAGTCAAGATTACTGATCAAGATGTAGCAAGAGCAAAAACTTTAGCAAGAGCTAGGGATGCCAAGAAGGAAAAGTTTGGCGCAGGTAGACACGGTAATTTAAGCAAGAGTTCGGAGCAGTCACATACCGATGGTCTATATGGCGAGATCGCTATAGCTAAATATCTCGGCATTGAATTAGATGCTGAAATATATGATGACCACGGTGATGCAGGTTATGATTTCATAATAGGCGACCTAAAGGCAGATGTTAAAACCGCAACTAATGGGGCGGCATATATGAACCCTTGGTTGAAAGTTCCAGCACAATACAAAAAAGATCAAAAAAAGATTGACAATTGCGACATCTTCATTGCATGTTACTATAACTCTAGAAAGAGTCTTGCTTATATACAGGGTTGGGTAACTAAAGAAACTTTGATGAACAGGGAAAAGGAGAGAATTCCACTCAACAAAGGTGGATTCGGACCTTGGAATTATATTGTGAAAAAGCACGAATTTAAAAATATTCAAGATTTAGCCTTGACACACACCAAGTAATATGCTAAAGTCTGTCTTTGGATGCTATGCTGCCCCTACTAAGAGTTCGTACATGTGGACATGTCGGCTAGGGATCATCAGGACACTCACCACTACAACCGGCGGTAGCTCAGTGGTGAGAGCAGTGTTCTTATAAAGCATTAGTCGCCGGTTCGATTCCGGCTCGCCGGATATGCCGATTACTTGGTGGTCCAAGATTTGAACTCTATCCCCTTGGTATTCAGATAAGCTGGTTCGATTCCAGAACTCGGCACTTCCCACTCTATTTGAAAAGGATTGCTTATGGATATGCTTTCGACATTACCAAAATACAGCTACCAATACACGCCAATTAATAATGGTGGAGTTGGTTTAGGACTTGACACAAAAAAAGACTTTGACGAAGACAGGGAAAAAAGAATACAATTATACGCCCTTCGCTGGGAAAAGGGCTACGAATGTATCAGCGGCAAACCTATGTTAGGAAGCGCACTTAAAGAATGGTACGAATGGAGAAAATTTTATAAGAGAAATACAGAAAACAATAAAAAATTCATTTCCGAAGAAAAATAATTGCTACCGAAGTTTTTGAAGGATATAATAAATGGCTGGACGGACAAAAGAAAAATCAGAATATGTTGCTGCTACAGCATCTGTACTCGGTGAAATTCATGCAGACCTACACAAAGCATTAAGCTCGATGAAGTCTCACCACCTAATTCTGTTAGCAAAAGCAATTTCTGATCGGCATAATGTGCAGATGCCAATTTTCCCAACAACAACTCCTGCACAAAAACTAAGACTTTACAATATTTTAAAGGAAGCTAAAAGTGAATCAGGAACAATTTCTACAGACACTGTCTCAGACGAGTAACTCTTACAATTGGTCATACGAAGGCAACCGAGTTGTCGGCGTGGCACGTAATGGTGCAGATCGAGGTAAGGCTTTTAATCCGGTAACGGCAGTTGCTCGTACTCAGCGACTTGGTACTTACGCTAACACAAAGCGTGGAACTACACGAGCCGCTAGTCAACTTGGTTTAAGCCAAGGCACTGCAAGTTCTGTTCTGTGTACCTCAAATCGCGGTAATGCACAGGTAGTCCGAGGTCGCATCCTTCGTAGTCTGGGAATTGATTCCTAGAGAAACGGAGAAATTTGTGAAGTATTATCTTGTAAAAGAAATACAGACTTGTTATACTGAATATGTAGTGCGGGCAGAAACTGTTGCAAAGGCTAAATCAAAAGCCAAAGTCATCAACGAGGATGTTGTTGAATTGTTAAACTGCCCAACTTTTATCAAAACCAATTCATATGAAGCGGAAATGATAAAAGAAGATGCGGGTGATCCGGTCATAGTGCAAGCGATTAAGGATATAGAACTTAATTATGCACCGGATGAACCCGAACCCCCTAAGAAAAAGCGTAAACGTAAAAACAAAAATGATATTGATGAATTAGTGGAGATGATTAATGGATCATAACGTGATTACTATTGGTGGTGTGGCTGTTCGTGACTTCAAGCAGATCAAAGAAAACTTTGGTGTGTTTCGTATGATGTCCAAACATCGGCGGGATAAAGAAAACCCGTTATTTATTGATGTGGCATGTTTCGGTGATCTATCGGAAATCTCGCACCAGTATGTTAAAAAGGGTACACAAGTTCATGTATCCGGCAGACTGCATTTAAAACAAAGAGAACATGAGGGGCGGAAGTTTAGTGATTACTCTATCACCGCTCAAAGTATTGATTTCTCTAATACATTTAGTGGAGATTTCACATGAGATTTTTAGTTTTCGTAAGCGTTCTTTTTTTCTCAACAGTTGCTAATGCCCAAACTTGGGTTTATGCCCCTTCGGTTACTACGGCAACATATGATCCGGTAAGTGCAACAACGACTTATCGGCAGTGTTTGTGTAACTGTTACGAAACTGGAAGATGTGTGTGTCATCCATGTTGGATTAGAACTTGGAAAACATACAACATTCCAGAGAAAACAAGAAGAGGCATTGTAACTACATTTGATTTCATTAATCGAATAGTTAAAGCACCGTTTACGGAACCAATCCATGTCAGACCCCTCTTCTTCCGTCCAGTCCCTCCTAGACGGCGTGATAGATTACCAACAATTAAGTTACACTGAACGAGTAGAAGCTGAGTCGGCACTACTCAAAGATTTTGTCAAGGAGTACGGTATCACCCTTTTACCGTTACTTAAAACCTACTTAGGAAGATTGAAATGAACAGAAGTCAGATTTTTGTAGATGTTGTGTTTGTGTTGGTGGTATCATTCTTTATCCATTTCACAATTCATCAACATAATACCATTCAAGATTTAGAACATTTTAGTATGGTTATTACGGAACGTGGTCGTATTAATGATGACCAATTGCGAGAGGTCATGTACAGTATGATTAATCGTAGTAATGAAAACGATGTGGAACTTGCTAAGAACCAAGGGCGTTCCGAGGGAATTTTGGTCGCTATTAAAGACCCGGAAGTTACTGATGAATATCATGCACTATGGCATGATGGTTACTACCGAGGTATGGACCAGAAAGATTTTTCTCTAGAATCTGTAACAACTTCTTCATACGAGCAAGGATATCACAATGGTATTGAAGACGCTCTAAAAGATACAGGACAACAAACCCATCCTGATTATACAGAAAGAGAACAAACTCAAGATATTTCCGAAACGTCATCGCTGGACCCTGAAATCATCAAAGGTAGAGCCAAGCTTAGGGCCATTCTAGAGCCTGAGTTTGACAAAAAGGTTAAAGATCTTATTGATGACCAGAAGGTTAAGTTGACAAAAGAATAGTTCGGTCTCTAAGTTGACCGGCACGTCACTTAGAGGCAGACCAAGGGTGGGGGGTAACACCCTCGCCCTTTTTTTATGGAGAAGATGATGAAAATTGTTAAGTTTGCAATACCTTGCACTATAATGATTGTAAGCTCATATCTTGCGGGATCTCGTGTATCAGATATGCAAATGAAAAAACAGCGTGTCGAGATTATAAAACAAAACACTGAGATTATCAAATCTATCTCCGGTGTAGCTATTACACAATCTGCAATCAGTGATCTGTTGGTTCGGTTGAGCCACTACACAGACAAACATGAAGACGGCAAACATATGTGTCCGGAATGCTCCGGTAACGAGTTTGAGTTTGACGACATTGAAGAGAATGAAGTTGATATAGAAGAAACTCATAAACAAGTTATGGCAGACCTAAAAGAAATAGAAAGCTCTATAGATAGTCTAACATTTGGTCATTTACATCAAATTACTAAATTAGAAACTATGCTAAAAAGAGAAAAAGAAAAGGTTACGATACCGGCGTCGGAGTTTTTTGGGGGGAAATGATTAAATCATAAACTATAGATTTAAACCGATGTCTTTCAGGTTATTTAAACCGACTGAAATTAGAATAATCGCCTTCGTTAGTTTCTTAAACCCAGAATTATCATATACATTACTGTTTTGTGTTGTTTACCAAATAGCAGCCAAGACTCTTTCACGATAGAAGAAAAATGAAAAACACTGTTGAATTGCTTGGACACTACGGTAGTGATGAAACGATTGCCTGTTCAGCTTGGACAAGTACTAGCCGTGAATTAACTCCGGGTAAAAAGGCAAGAATCCCCAAACTTATCAACATGCTGTGGCGTGACGGACATGAGACCCCCTTTGAGAAGGCGACTGTCCACTTTCTGGTTAATACTGATATCGCTTCGCATATTCATCTTTTAAAGCATAGGATGAGCAGTCTTAATGCGGAGAGTGCTAGGTATAAAGAATTGAAGGAAGATAAGTATTACCTGCCGGAAGATTGGGGTGAAACTCCATTATCAAATTTTGTTATGATTCCCGACGTGTGTAATAACCCTTTTGGTTATGAAGAAGAGTTTGCAGAACAAGATGAGAATTGGTTGAAAATACTTGCAAGATACACAGAATTGGGCAATAGGTTATACCACGAATGTATCGCAGACCTTGAACCAGTCTTGGGACGCAAACGAGCAAAAGAGTCAGCAAGATTCTTCAAAACTTACAACAGCCAGATTCAAGCCGATGTATCTTTCAACATGCGGTCCTTCGCTAATTTCCTAAAACTTCGCAGAAGTCCACAAGCTCAACTTGAAATTCGTCAGATCGCGGATATAATGTTAGAGTGCGTCATGTCGATTCCCGGCAAACCCTTTAAACACACCCTGCGATCCTGGGAAGGTTCCGTAATTCTTAAAGAAGAGGCTTAGTCAAATGTTCAAGAAGGAAGTTTTTGATAATCATTTTAAAAATATTGAAAAAATTCTAGACTGGTGGGAATTTGATGGATCTTCACTCGAAGGGAAGAACCTGATGGAATACCTAGAAGTTTCAATGAATGATATTAAAAACGAGGTAAATCAATGCCAGACAAGCCAAAAATAGAAATTCCGCATGATCAATCATCCAGAATGAAACAATTGGAAGAATCACAGGAAAAGAAAAAAGATGCCCCAAAACCAGAAAAATAGCGCCGCTTATGTAGCAGGTACTATAATTGCCTGGTGTTTTATAATTGGAATATTTGTTGGGATTTTCTATTTCGCTCTTTATTTCCAGAAACAATCTCTGGGAATATATGATATTGAAAAAAGACTTGACAGGCTGGAGAATACAATTATGAACAAAGGTATTCAAGATGAATGAAATGCAAAAAGTCATCGCGCTTGCTTATTTTTTCAATAATAAAGAAACCCTCAGAAGAGGCATTAAAGATTATAGAGAAAATCCAGCAGAGATGAGAAATCTTTTTGCAGAACATGGTAAAGAAGTAACGCCGCAAGAACTTAAAGACTTTTGTGATCAACTTGATAAATTAATTGAGGACTTCGATGAGAGACTTCCTGAAGAAGATGTATGAAGCTATTGATGCCGGTATGAGCTTGAAAGAGTTTGCGAAATCAATAGATAAAACCCCCCGACAAGTACATGGTATGAAAAGTAACTATGTAAAAAAGGGTGTAAAACTACCTAAATTTCCACATCCAACAGACTGGACGGAAAAAGAGGTTACCTTTTTAAAAACACAATTGAATGCTAACCCAGATTACCGTAGAATAAAGATCGAGGGTAGAACTCATGCTGCTATCAAAAATAAATTAGCACATCTGGGACTTACTGGCGATGGTGTATCAAGAGCAAAATGGCCGGATGAAGATGTGCAGCTTCTTAAGAAATTAGTTGCTAAAGGCACAAAGAGAAAGATTATACAAAAAAGATTAAACAGAACAAAAGCATCCGTCCAAAAGAAAATACAAAATCTAGGTCTAGCAGGGACTGGTGATTATAAAAGAAAAATACCGGAATGGTTATTTGCATATTATGATGGATTTTTGTACAAACATCATATGACAATGACACCTTCGGATATTTCAGAATTATGGAATAAGAATTGGGAATTTAAAACCAACCCAAAGATGGTACGACATCACTTAAGAAGACTAAATATTAAATGCTCTCCACGACACACATGGAACCTAAAAAATGAAAAGAAAAAAAGAGAAGAAGCTGCAAGAGAGGCGTAAACGTATTAAGGTTAAGCTCCGCAAAAAGCGAGAGGCTCTTAGAGAAGAGAAACAGGTTAAACGAGAACTTGCAAGACTCCAGTATGAAAATCGGGAAAGACTAGAACCGATAGTAAAAGAAAAAGAGTCTGAAGAATAGTGAATTACCTACGCAATGCCGATGCGGAAATCATATAATGAATAAATACTATGTACAATCAGGTGAGCTAAAAACAGTAATTATGGCAAAGTCGCAATTTGATGCTTGCTTGCGATCCCTAAATAGATACTTTGATACAGACGTAATGATATCGGCCTCGTTCACTGTTAGTGAGCGGGGTTTTGTTTTAGATAGAGAACCTTTTTGGATAGATACAACTGAAAATATCTATTCTTCAGAAGAAGTAATGTCGGAGTATGTTAAATGGATAGATTAAAAGGCCAGTTATGTTACCTTAGTGGACCAATGGACCGAACCGATTGGACGGCAGCTACGGAGTGGAGAAACAATCTAAAACCTTTGTTACTGGACTTAAACGTTGGTATTTTAGACCCTTGTGACAAAGCCTGTGCTTTTGGCGAAGAAAATGAACAAACTAAACAAAAAGTTGACCTATTAAAGAATGAAGGCAGATATAATCAAGTTAGAGAATTAATGAAACCAATTTGCGCTATCGACTTGAGAATGGTGGATATAGCGCATTTTTTAATTCTGTACGTCGATCTTGATATACATATGACAGGCTCTTACAACGAGGCATTTCTAGCAATCAGTCAAAAAAAACCTGTACTTACCATGTGTAGACAGGGCAAAAACAATTTACCAAATTGGCTGTTTGGTGTTATGCCGCATGAGATGATGTTTTCTAATTGGGAAGATTTACAAGACTACCTTAATTTTATCAACACTAGTGAAAAGGTTGAGCATATGAATAGGTGGAGATTTTTAGACATGGATTACATTCATGGTGCAACCCCACGAAGCGGACCTGAGTGAAGTAACTTATTTTTATGATAGCGCTCAGACACAAGCTGACGCTATTCATTTTATAGGGCATTTAAGAAATTTCGATAAAACTCAAGATGAAAAATTCTTGATTGATGGACTAGAAGTAGCTTTGTCTGTCTACGACAAATGCCCCTTCGACGAAGTAGAACTTGATGGGAAATTAACTGATAGCCCCAGCGATGTAATGCTAGTTGTGTGTTTACACCTTTCTGAATTAGGCGTGATACCGGATTACGAAGAATGAAATTAAATCTCATAAGTCCTTTCAATACCGTATCTTATGGCTATGTCGGATGCTATTTATTTGAAGAATTAAGTAAGTTACTGGATGTTTCTGCCCAGTGCTTCCCGCATAGATCAACCTTCTCTCCAGAACTTAAATTCCATCATATTCAAAAAACGATTGATGGATTTGATCTAAATTTTCATCATGATGCCCCATGTTTAAAGATTTGGCATCAATTTGATATGAAGAATTTTGTTGGTAGAGGTGCAACTATAGGGTTTCCTATTTTTGAATTGAGCAAATTCACAGATGTGGAAAAACACAATCTAGAATATCCAGACCATTTAATTGTTTGTTCTGAGTGGGCGAAAGAAACGATATTGTCAAATATAGACAGGAAAGAAGAAACTGTTCATGTTGTTCCACTAGGCGTGGATAGGCAGACTTTTAAAGATGTGGAAGTTAATAACGACGGTCCAACAAGATTTGTTAATTACGGCAAGTGGGAAGTGCGCAAAGGACATGATGTTTTAATTGAGGCTTTCAATAGAGCCTTCACTCCAGATGATGATGTCGAACTATTCATGTCATGTGAAAATGTTTTTCTAAAACCACATGAGCATCAGGAATGGGTAGATTTCTATCTAAACACCGAACTTGGTTCTAAGGTTAAGTTTATAAAACGCCAAGAGACTCAAGAAGAGGTGTATAATACTATGACAGAGATGGATTGTGGCGTTTTTCCAGCAAGGGCAGAAGGGTGGAATCTTGAACTTCTGGAAATGATGTCATGCGGCAAATCTGTTATTACTACAAACTGTACGGGACATACTGAATTTTGCAATAAAAACAATAGTATGTTAATTGATGTGAGCGATATGGAGTTGGCTTACGATGGAAAGTTTTTTAATGGTCAGGGCGATTGGTACTGTTTAAATGATGAGCAGATTGATCAACTTGCGGACTATATGAAAAAAGTTCATAAGTTAAAGCAGGATAACAAGTTAGAACAAAATAAAGAAGGAATTAAAACAGCGGAGGAATTTACGTGGAAACAAGCGGCAGAAAAAATAGTTAAAGCATTAGAACAAATACTATGAATGAATCAGAATCACTACAATACGGTAAACCAAAAAAGAACGATCCTAGAAAAACTCCCGCTCCTAAAAAGGATCAGAAAAAAGGTTCTAAAAAGAACCCCAAAAAAAGTGCAGAAAAACCAAACACTAAGATCACATTTAGTAAAAAAGTTACTGACCAATTAAAGAAAATGGTAAGTGATCATAATGCTAAAGATAAGGGATCAAAAGCAACTCTTGGTATGTTAAAAGCGGTTTATCGTCGTGGTGCTGGTGCGTTTTCTACAAGTCACGCACCCAAAATGAGTCGTCATGGATGGGCTATTGCAAGAGTCAATGCGTTTCTTTATCTAATGAGAAACGGTAGACCTTCTAACCCCAACTATAAACAAGATAATGATTTATTACCAAAAAGCCACAAAAGATCTTCAAAGGCGGAAAAAATGCCAATTCCTAAAAAACGCGAAGGTGAGCAAGAGTCTGACTTCATGTCACGCTGCATGTCCGATTCAAAAATGCGTGAAGAATATGGCTACAAACAAAGACTTGCAGTTTGTATGCAGAGTAGCCAAGCGCATGATGCCGGTCCTATGAATGAATACGTTTTTGATTCCAAAGACGAAGCCATGAAGATGGCTGAAAAAATTGGTCTGAAAGATGTCCATGAGCATAAAACAGGTGACGGTAAAACTGTTTATATGCCTGGTAAGAATATGGAAGAATTTCAAACTTGGTACGATAAGCACAGTTCAGAAGCGCCCTATCACTACAAAAAAAATAAAGATGAAGACGAGTCAAACGCATCTGAATATATAGATGTTGGGGAAAAATCAGAAGCTTCGGAATATCAAGGCAGAAAAGTACAATTAAACAAACCTTTCAGAACAAAAGATGGACCTAAAAAGTTTTCAGTATATGTAAAGAACGAAAAGGGTAATGTAGTCAAAGTTAATTTTGGCGACCCAAATATGGAAATTAAGAGGGACGATCCAGCAAGGAGAAAAAGTTTTAGGGCGCGGCATAAGTGTGATAGCCCAGGACCAAAATACAAGGCTAGATACTGGTCTTGTAAAATGTGGGAATCCAAAAAATCTGTAACTGATTATACGGGGTAAAGTTATGCTATGTGAAGAATGTAAAAATAAAGGTGGCAACTGCAAAATGACGGCACAGGGGGATGGTTTTGCTATGGGGTTTTCCGGAAGACATCCGGTTCATCAGTCTGACGGAAAGTGGTTTCCTGGGGGGTCAAAAAAAGATCTAGAAGATTGGTGTGCAAAAAATTGTAAACCAGCTAAACCAGTTGAACTGGTTAAAGAAGTTAAAGAAGTTAAAGAAGTTAAAGAAGAAATTACCCCCCCATCACCCCTTAAAGATAAGGGGGTTCAAAGTAGCAATAAAAACGCGACAGACAAAAAGAAGGATTGATTTTTAGGACATACCGCAACTCTTTAAAAGGTGTGTCATATGAGTGGCGAAACATTAGGTTGGTCTGGTGACTCAAATAGTCCAGTTAATTTAGCCGTAAACATTGGAAAGTTGCAAACTTTTTGTAGGAACTTAGAAGATAGAATAGAAAAAAATGAAGGTTCAAAAGATGATTTAATAAAAATTACTGTCGAACTAGACGAGTTAAAAGGCAAAGCTTCAGAACTCAAGGCTAGAATGACATCAGTAGAAGATCTTATTGATGAGGTAGAAAGCGCGAAAAAAGTACTCAAGATGTTAAATCCTAAAAACATTATAGCTGGTGCTGCTATTATTATGGGTGGTAGCGTTGGCGGTAATACTATGATTGAGTCTTTTGACGGGCAAGAACAGGTTATTAAACAAGAGGTAGATCAACAGGATCAGAGGATAGATATTCTTATAAAGAAGATAAACGATATGCAAGAGGAGCAAAAAGATTAATATATTAGATGGATTAAAAACCATTTTGGATCAACAAGATGTTTTCGATGAAAAACCAGATGATGATAAAGACTATATAACCTTTTTCGTCGATGGGGAAGGGGAGGATCTAAAGTGTAAATTTAATATTCAGGACATGAACACATTTCTTAATATTCTATGCCTAGTACTTTCCGGTTCTGTAACAGAAGATACAATTGATCTAATTTTTAAACAAATCGATGATGAAGAAGCTAAAAAACTTTTTATATCAAATCTATTGACACAGTCTTCTAATAATTTGAATTCAGAGAAACAGAAACCTGTTATATCGGCGTCAGAATTCAGCATTTAGGGGCGGTCATGAAAAATAAAATCGCATGGGAAAAGTGGGAAGATATTGATCTACCACCTCAGATGGAACTTCCAGAAGAAATTGAAGAACCATTTTCCCCAGACAGCCAAATCGAGGAAGACTTAATCTCGCAATTAAATTTTGGTCCAATGATGCCTTCGCCTAGAATAAGAACCCCGCTAGGGGTCTTTTCTATAGATGATCCGCTTAGACCATCAAAAATGTTTGACTGCTGGATAGGGCATACTAATTTTGACATCACTAGCGAAATTGCGATGCAATTAGAGGAAATTCCGGGGATTGAGGCTTTCAAGATACTATCCCGGTATCGTTTCTTTATAGGGGTTGCACAATTATTTGATTTTAGGGATGTCAGAGAAACAGTACAAGATATTATTGGTGGCGAATCTTCATCAATTAAATCAGCTATGGATGATATAGAGGTAATAGAAGTACTAAAAACTCAGTTGATGGAGTTTAAAAGATGGGCTGTTTTTTGCTCTAGAGATGGGTTTATAGACTATATTGCTACAAATGAAGAAGAAGATCAAGAATTTGAACTAAAATTAAGCGATTTTAAAAAAGATAAAACCTCTATTGTGATAACATCAGATGATCACAAAAATGGTGTAGTATAAAGTAGGAATTGGAATATTACAATCTTAGGAAAAATTAGGAACGAAGGTCGCAGTCATGGAGAAAAAAAATGACAATTCCTTCAGAGTATAAGAGAGCTACAACTGGAGATGCTGCTTTCACAGCACAGAAGATTGGTGGTGTTGTAATTGGTGTCACTAGTGCCACGGACACAACTGATGGTCAACCAGTTACAGAAGTTTTTGATCTTAAAACACAGGGTACTGATAGTGTTGATAGGAGAACTGCTCCTAAAGATACTGACATTACAGTAACAGCCTTGGCTGCTACTGGTACTTTTGCTTATGATCAATCAGCTTTCATTTTTATTGGTAATCAGGCCAATAACAACATTAACGGTACTGCTAGTACAGCGCTAACGCTTAATGGTCATGAAAGTGCTAGAGACAATGAGCGAAGCTCACTAACTCCAATTGGTGCTAAAACACTTACGGCTTGGAGAAATGGGTCATTTGAACATCTTGGAGTTTCTGCACAGAGAACTCCTTGGGGTTCTGGAACTCCAGATCCTATGAACGCTGCTGATTACCAAGATGCGGTTGGTGGTGTTACTACAGTCGATGATGCTGTTGGTACACAGGCTGTTCCTGGTGAACTCGCCTACATGTATGGGGCGATTGTTGCAAACACAGGTGAATACTCAGAGCGTACTGGTGCGTAATTAAATTATTTTTTTAGTCCCGCAGGGGAAACTCTGCGGGGCTACTTTTATGGCGGTATCACTATGGATATAGTTCAAATTCCAACATTGGCCCTTTTGGGTTTTGTTGTTATATCATTTGGTAAAATTTGTGAAATTCTATTATTGAAATTCATGCCGGAAAAATCCGCCATGTCCGAAGAAGAAAGAATGAAACTCGCTTATATTTATGGTATTCACACTGAAAAAGATAATGATGGTGTTCCGCTAGTTTATGTTCCAAGAAGTTGGGCAGAAACTCAAAAAGATATGAAGGATGTAATGCAGAGGATAGTGAATGATCAAACCCGCATAGCTGATATATTAGAGCGCATAGAAAAGAAACTGGAGAATTAGATGAATCCAATTAAATATGATCAGGCTAAAGAATTAATCCAAGAGGGAGATATTCTTTTATTTCGAGGTTCTGGTGTTATTGGATTTTTAATTAAAAGGTATACTGGAGGTCTCCATAGTCATGTTGCCTTAGCTCATAAAGATGGAGACATTCTAGAATGTGTAGAGTTTAGGGAATTTATGGGGGGTAGATCGGTTTCTCTGAAAAGTCAAGTTGATGGCGCTCCACTTAGTATAGATGTCTTCAGACCTGTTAAATCTATATCATATGAAGAAATAGATGAAGAAGGAAATTTTAAACTAGTTGAGAAAAATTATACAAAAGAAGTCGCTTCGGCCATGACCGAGGATATAATAAGATGGACGGGTCAGCCTTACGGCTGGAAAAACATATGGAAGATGTTTTTTAGATTCATTCCGGGTGCTCGTTTACTTAAACAGAACTTTAATGACGACGAAGTAGCAAAAGCGAAAGTATGCTCCACTGCCGTTACTGTCGCGTTGAGACGGAACTATATGGACCCTGTTCCTTACCTTGCCGACGACAGGGTCTCTCCTGCTGATTTAGCAAGAAGCCCACTTTTACAATATCTATTTACAATAGATGGAAGGTAACACTTTAACAGGGAACATAAAATGAAAGCTCTTTTATCGCTAATCGTCGCCGCATCTCTAGTTTCTCAAGCCAAAGCAGAACTAAGCACAGATCCTAGAGTTCTAAAACTGGACGGCTGCACAGGGTTTATGGTAGAGGGAAACTACCTATTTACTGCAAAACACTGCCTAGAAGGACTAGGTCGCACTATTTCCTTTAAAAGCAAAAAAGACCCCAGCAAAAAAATAGTTGCAAAACTTGTTCATGTTACAAGTCGCTCAGATGGTCCCATTGTTTATTATCTCCCATCCGATGGTCCAAGACCATATAAATCTTTCAATGTCGCCTCATCTGCGCCTCCTATGAATTCTTTGGTTCACACCATAGGTTATCCAGGAGGCAGTTATGCCATAACTTACGGAAAAGTTTCTGGGGGCAATGGCAGAGATGTCAATCATGTATCTATGAGAATTTCACCTGGTAATTCTGGTGGACCACTACTAAACGAAAAAGACGAAGTCGTTGGTATTGCGCAGGCTGTGGATGCTCCAATTAGGAGTAATAACTCATATTTTGGTGGGTGGGGCATAACTAAAGAGGCTCTATATGAAGCAAAAAGAGCGGTATCAAATGTTTCGGAACCTTTAAACACAGAATACAAAGCCGATGTTGTTATATTCACGGCTGATTGGTGTCCGTCCTGCAAAGTTTTAGAAAGAGAAATGCCCGTTTCTTATTTTAATGAGAAGGGTTTGCGGGTTCTCAAGGTTAAAAGTAAGTCAGGGAAATGGTCCGATCCAGATTTGGTTAAAGAGTTTAAATCAAAAACAGGAACAGATGTACCCGGACTACCAACCGTTTGGGCGAGAGGTACAGATAAATACCAAACAGGATATAGTTCTGGAAGAAGATTGTCACTGTTTGGCTTCCTGATGAGTGGATTTAGAGCTATCGGAGTAGTGTTATTTGGCAATGGTCCTGGTGGAGAAATCTTACCAGAAAATGCACCACCACCGCCTGGTATGCCTCAAGTTCCTAGTGTGCCAGATGAATATGGTGACAATATTGATCTACCACCACCACCTCCTCCTGGCGACGAGCCACCAGCACCAACTGAAGAAGTAATTAATTGGGAAAATGTTTCAATAATCATAGCTGCCAAGCAAACTAATTTAAGTTATGTTAGAGGTAAGGTTGCTTCAATCGCTCTTAAAGCTATAAAAGGTCCGTTGGCAAGAGCAAATGCTGAAGTTTTTGAAGGTAAGGCGAATCTATTCTTTGTTGATCAGAGAACTCAACCCAACAGGTACGCTTCATTCAGTCAAGCCGCTGGAGTTGATCCAGATCCGTTCTACATCATAGTCTTGGTGCAGAAGCAAAGTCTTGGTCTTAAATCTTTAATCGCTGGCAAGGTAGAAAGATCCATTAAGGATAAGATCCCAGAAGGTACGCCTGTTGAGATTATATTTGAGAGAATTCATAAAGGATCATATGTTGCTATTACAGAGTCTCTCACAGTAGCAGATCAAGCACCAGAAGAAAAAGAAGCTTCTCTTAAAGACGCTATTGTGTCTGAGATTAAGGCAGATCTTGGTGACCTTAAAGGCAATGTTGCCGGTATTGTTATTCCATCAAAAGATGAGATCACTGGTACAGTTATTAAAAATCTGGGACCAGCTATTGCAGAACTGCAAAAATCTCAAGATGAAGACGAAGAAGAGAGAAGTATTTTCCAGAGGTTAATCGCTGGATTATTAGCTCTAATAGGCGCTAGTCATGCTACTGGTGGAATTAGAGGTTTTCTTGCTAATAGAGCCATGAAAAAACTCGGACTAAAATCAGAAGAGAAACCTAAAAAGCCAGAATTAAAACCAGCACCACAGGAGTAAGTTATGGCATCCCTCTTAATATCTATAGGTATAGGAGGGTCTTTAGGAACGGTAATCGGAGTACTAAAAGACCCTCTATTTGGGTTGACTTTTAAGTTTGCTACTAATAATCTTTCTAAATTAGCAAGAGGTGAGCATTTAAATGCTGAAGAAAAAGAGTTTATAAAAAACTATAATTCGAGAAAGTATATACATAACGGTATTGATTATACACATCAAATGAGAGTAATGTCTTTTTCACCGGGAATGCGATGAGACCAAATTGGGACGAGTATTTTATGGCCTCAGCTTTTTTAGCGTCGTTTCGTAGTCACGACGACGAATCAAAAGTTGGAGCGGTTTTGGTAAACTCGGAGAAAAAAGAAATCTCCAGAGGATATAATGGATTTTGTTCAGGAATTGAGGAAAATGGTCTTGACACCACTCGCCCCGGAAAATACAAATATATCGTTCATGCCGAGGCGAATGCTTTATCAAATTTAGTAATAAAAACCGATAAGGCTTCATTGTACTGTACGAGAATGCCGTGTTTGAACTGCTCTAAATTATTGTGGCAAAATAATGTTAGAGAGTGGTATGTTCCAACAAGTTGTTTCAATACAGATGAGGTTCCAACAACGGTTAAAAATTATTCGGCAGAAGAAGAAGAGATTCTTCAACTGTTATTGAGAAGTGGTCTTAAGATTTTTTATGTTGATTTTGATATAAATAAATTGACAGAAATTGTACAAAGCAACAATAAATACTTTTCTTACTTAGGGTAAAAATGTCGATTAAAGCGCTACAAGACTACACCTTTGTTTCCAAATATGCACGACATTTAACTGATAAAAAAAGAAGAGAAACTTGGTCCGAAACTGTGGACCGTGTTAAAAAAATGATGCTGGAAAAGTATGCTGATTTTCCAGATGTCCATGAAGATATTGAGTGGGCTTATGAAATGATGCGCAAACGTCGCGCATTGGGTTCACAACGCGCTTTACAATTCGGCGGCTCGCCTATTCTCAAACACAATATGAGAATGTTTAATTGTATTTCCTCTTTTTGCGATAGGCCGCGATTCTTCCAAGAGTGTATGTACTTACTACTGTGTGGTTGTGGCACAGGTTTTTCAGTACAGAAGCACCATGTTAAAAATCTACCAACCCTAATAAAAGAAAAGGGCGGTAGTAGAAAATGGATGATAGAAGATTCTATTGAAGGTTGGTCAGAGGCTGTTGGGGTATTAGTAGGATCTTATCTCAATATCAAATCCCCTCATTGGGGTGATAATGTCCACACCGCAGATCAATATCTGGGTAGGAATATCTCATTTGATTATTCTCTTATTAGAGAAGCTGGAACACCGCTATCTCACGGCGGTAAAGCTCCAGGTCCAGAACCTTTAAAAAACACACTCTCTAAAGTCAAAGATCTTTTAGATTCTGTTATTAAGAATTCAAGAAGATTAAGCCCAATTCACTGCTATGATATTGTCATGCACAGTGCTGACGCTGTTATTTCTGGTGGAGTGAGACGATCAGCTACAATCGCTGTATTCTCGCCAGACGACACAGAAATGGCGAAAGCAAAGACCGGAAACTGGTTTAAAGAAAACCCACAGAGGGGTCGATCTAACAATTCTGCCTTACTAGTCCGTGACGAAACTAGTAAAGAGATGTTTTCCGAGATTATGCAGTCCGTCAAAGAATTTGGTGAACCGGGATTCGTGTTTTCCGATAGCACTGAACTTTTGGTAAACCCTTGTGTAGAAATTG
>Ga0098051_1000410_pt1 | contig 17407 bp, 28 predicted proteins | sample 14BtaG_FD_77069 | JGI IMG/M metagenome (GOLD analysis project Ga0098051, IMG submission 77069) | Marine viral communities from the Subarctic Pacific Ocean - 14B_ETSP_OMZ_AT15311_CsCl metaG | ecosystem: Environmental > Aquatic > Marine > Oceanic | place: Pacific Ocean | collected 2015-01-18 | reverse complement strand
TCCACTCAACCATCTCAAACACCATGATCACCGTCATCACCTTCTTAACCCTCACTAGCGCTCTGTTCGCTGTTCAATACAGCCACCGTTAAAAAGTTGACCCATCACTTCCATCTAACCACTTGACCCTCGTCCATCAGGCGGGGGTTTCTTATTGCTAATGAATACACTCATCGCCACATCGCTATACATGCTGACCAGTTGGTACGGGCCAGGATTCCACGGGAGATTAACGGCCAACGGTGAGATTTATAACCAATACGCCATGACAGCAGCCCACAAGACACTTCCATTCGGAACACGGCTCAAAGTCTGCCTAAATCGATGTGTAATAGTCCGAGTCAACGACAGAGGCCCATACATCAGCAATCGTGATCTAGACCTCAGCTATGGCGCAGCGACTGAAATCGGTTTGATAGCAAGGGGTGTGGCCAACACGCAAGTTCTGCGCGTAAGACAGTAATTGCAAATTTGACAATCCTTGCACTATTGGGATCAAATACCTATCAGCACTGCATAACTATAGGGCTATGTTTGACACATGGCTTCACATAGATCAAACCGAACACAGGTGCTGCTTACTGAGGCAGTTGATGATCAGGTCGAAAAGCTTGCAAAGAAAACTAAACGCAGCAAGTCAGCGATGTGCGCAGAACTGATCGAGTTCGCCTTGAAACACAGTTCTTGCAGAAAACCCTCAAGCAATCAAGACACTCAAATCGATGAACCAACCTTAATAAGGTTCACAAAGCTTATTAAATTACTAGACTCACTGGACTAGTTCGTGACTATATACACACCTAAATAGTTCATTTCAAACATAAATAGTTAAAAGCTGCTGGTATCACTAGGGTTGTCCCTTTTTTGCCGTTTTTGCATGGCTTGCATAACCTACACTTTGTGTGTATAACTGATGCATCGACAGGCAACCCGCCCCGATCAAATAGCTCAGCCCGAAGAGCTCATAGAAATGGCCCCGTTTTTGAGCCGACAAGTCAAAAACACCGCCCAGTTCCTACCGGAGGGCGTTTGAAATTGGTAGGAACCTAAAAACAGGAAGAACAGACCGCAGGTTTAATGTTCATCACTTCCACATAACCACAAAACACGAAAGTTAAGCCATGCGCTACTTGCCAAAAACGCTAAAAGCTCGACTCATCGAAGACCTAACGGACCAATCTAGAAATGCAACCAAAAATTGCATACAACCAGCCTCTCTTGGCTATGTCTGGTCACCTTCTCAGCTCAAGTACACCCCCACTAAAGATTCAATGACCAGCAAACCCCCAAGAACTTATGACGTTTATTTTGTTGATAAAAACAACAAACCAGCTAAGTGGGAGATCTATGGAAACACCGCATTCAATGCCCGCTGTGTAGTTGAGGAGCTAAACCCCGGCTGCAAAATCAGGCGTGTGCTTTTACAAGACAATTCTGATTGGTAAATATGAAACGAATCCATAACACAAGTGAGTTAACCCAGGACCTAAGCGAAGCAACAGACTACGAACTAGCAATCGCTTATTACTGGGCTGATGAGGATGACGCCAAATATCCGCTCTATCTAATCAAAGAAGAGATGGATTATAGAGACCTAACCTTCAATGACTTAGAAGGAATGTTATTTGATTACTGATTTCCACCTAACCAACCACGGGAGTTCATGCCTGAAGACCTCAGCCTCGTTAGTCGTCAACTACAGCGCGAGACTCAATCACAAGAAGAAGCACGCATCCGCCTACAGACCAAAACCAGAGCAGCAGAGGACAAATCCTATGCATCCAGCACGATCTACGGGCAGAAAGCTATCAAAGCCCTGCTTGATCCTGTAGCCACATGCATCACAAAAAGGTTATTCACACTTAGACGTGGTTCAGCTGCTGTTGATGCAGTTGAGGTCTACAAGCATTTAGCTGACGCCGATCCTCAATCTCTTGCATTAATCACTATGAAAGTTGTTCTTGATGTATTAGGTAAAGAGCCCGAGCCTGGTTTGCAAGAACTGACCACAAAGATTGGGGCCGCTGTTCAGTTAGAGCTTCGGATGATCTACTACTCCGAGCAAGAACCTGAACTTTATAAGAAAACTGAGTTCTTCTTCCACAAATCAGCTGGTACACAGCAAAAAGCAACCGTCTTTAAGCGTGCATTCAATAAAGAAAAGATTGAATGGGAAAGGTGGACACGCACCACTAATCACAAGGTTGGAGCTTGGTTGATTGTCTGCCTAGCTGAAACCACGGGCTGGCTTGAACGAAAGACAATTCAACACGGCAAGAAAAAGAAGCGGGTGATGACATACACACGAGAGTTTCTCGAGCAGCGTGACACCATCATTGCTGCCGCTGAATCTTTTGCGTTCTGTCAATGGCCGATGCTTTGTCCACCAGTTGACTGGTCAAACGATCAATCAGGTGGCTACCTAACCGAATCAGTGAGGCAATCTAACCCGCTAATTCGTAAAGCTGGTTCATTGGGCCCATGTAAGCAAGGCGACATTCCTTTGGCCATGTTGAACACTCTTCAACATCAGGCTTACAAGGTGAATCCCTTGGTCTTTGCCGTAGCTGATCACTTCTACGAGCACAAGATTTCAGTTGGAAAATTCCGCTGTGATGCTCCGATGCCTCTACCAGAAAACACCCTCACTGAAGATGCTTCTGAGGATGAGGTGAAGGTATACAAAAGAGCAAGGACAACGGCTGAAAACTACAACTCAATGCTCCCCCAGAAAAACTGGAGGACGACTGAGGTCATGTATGTAGCTCGAAAATATGCCTCTGAAGAAAAGTTCTGGACACCCGCATCGTTTGACTACCGAGGCCGTGTCTACTTTCAAAACTCCGCACTCAACCCACAAGGGACGGACTTCGATAAGTCTCTTCTTTTGTTTGCTGATGAAGGACCAGTTAACGAGTACTGGCTCGCCTTCAGCGCAAGTACGTGCTGGGGCTTGGATAAAGAGACGATGGCCACGAGAGTTAAATGGACCCGATCCAATACAGATCTAATCAAGCGCATTGCTGCTGATCCCATTCACAACCATGAATGGCGTGAAGCTGACGAGCCCTGGTGCTTCTTAGCCTCAGCGCTCGAATACTCGGCATGTGTACTTGAGGGTACTAAGACCACATCCGGTCTTCCTATTGGTATTGATGCCACCTGCTCAGGTCTCCAACATCTCTGCGCGATGACTCGCGACGAGGCTGGAGCCTTGGTCAACGTCACACCAACCGAGAAACCAGCTGATGGCTATCGAACTGTGGCTGAAAAAGCTAAGGAGTATCTACCTGAAAAGTATCACGAGTGGATGAACCGTAAGGTCACAAAACGCTCTGTGATGTGTACGCCATACGGGGTGACTCAAAACTCAGCCCGCAACTACATAAGGCTAGCCCTGAGAGAGGAAAAGCGCGAGTTCGAAAGCACAGACCTGACCTCTATCACCAACGCAATATTCCGAAGGGCGATCCCCGAAATCTTCCCCGGAGCGATTGAAGTGATGAAGTGGCTTCAGGGTTCAGCCCTGGAAATCATGGATAGAGGAGAGGAAACCATCCAATGGACCACAGCTTCAGGCTTTGTGGTTACACAGGATCTCCGTCACTCCAACACAGTCGAGGTCAAGACCCGGCTTATGGGTGGAGCTCGAGTCAAGTCAATCATTGGTGATGGCTACGCCGGTCCAGACCGTGCTCACCACCGCTCAGCACTTGCGCCAAACGTAGTGCATAGCGCCGATGCTGCCCTCTTACATCTGACCTTCGCCTACTGGGACAAGCCCTTTTCCGTCATTCATGACTGTGTGTTGGGCCGCTCCTGTGACATGGATCAGATGGCCTCCGATATTCGCCTGCATTTCTCCGAAATGTACAAAGGTGATGTGCTCGAGGACTGGGCAAAAGAGGTTGGCGTTCAAGTCCCCAATGGTTTGATTAAAAACACCCTCGACATCAACAGTGTCAACGATTCCCACTACTTTTTCTGCTGATGGAACGTATTTACGACGACAACGCGACATTGGTTGAACGCATCATGGCCTACGTGGCGAATGATGAAGAAATCAAGGCCGCAGCACTCGCTAAAGTTGGTGACCACCTGGAAGAATGCTATACCTGGGAAATAGATTTCTATTAAGGAATCTTATTTCCACATGACCACCGGACCATGCCAAAGATCACGAGTGATCAAGCGTTTAGGGCCTTCCTAATCACTGAGCTCCTTCGATCCACGGGAGAAAAGGAGTTCCCAATGCAGCTTGCCTCAATCTTTTTCTGGATTGCTTCCCACAACGGATGCCGTCAAGAGGACGTATCAAAGGCTTGCAGCATTGCCGCTTCCACTGCGAGTCGGAACATCACCTGGCTCGGTCCTAGGCACAGGCTGGAGCATCGCTCTGGCTTACGGCTGGTCATTAGGAAACAGGACCCGAATAACCACCGGGCCTGGCGTTTGTTTCTCACGCCTAAAGGCGAGCAGTTCGTAAGGCTGCTGGAGAACCAACTCAACCTGCCGACTTCAACTTTGGAGAAGGCCGTCGTTTCTATCAAAGAGCAAATCTCACATGACAGCCCAGACGATCAAGACGATGGGTCAGGCGTATGACTCGACATGGCGTCTTAAATGGCGACACTCAAAGGCTTGTAAGACAGCCAAGATCAACGCCAAACACGTACTCGACTATGCAGGTCGGTCTCTTCCACTAAGCCGCGTGAAAAAAACTTCATGGTGGCTGGAGTTCATCTCTGACCTCAGGGATGAGGGCCGCAACACGTCAACCATTAACCGCATCGTGAGTAACGCCACGACGATGGTTCGGTTCACCCGTGCTGCTGGCTTACACGAAATCGACGTGCCTCCGTTCCTCCGTCCTAAGGAGGGCGAACACAGGATGACCTACTTCTCTAAGGAGCAAGTGCAGCAGCTGGCATTCACAGCTGTGGACATCTTCGACAACAAGGCATTAGCCGACGCGATCATCTTCTCTGCCTACACAGGCGTCAGACAAGGGGAGCTACTGAAGTTGAAGTCCGAAGACTTTGACCCGGCACTCAACCAAATATGGGTTGGTGGTAAGCCCGGACGCGATACCAAAGCAGGTGACTGTCGCAACATCACTTTGCATCCACTTGTAGAACCAATCGTTAAGGACCGATTAGCTCAGGCCTATCTCTTTAGAGATGACTGGACTAACAAAGATCAGCTGTACGCAGCTTTCAAAAAGGTCCGCAAGTTCTGCAGCATCACAGAGGACCACTGTTGGCATTCACTGAGGCATTCCTTCGGGACCTTCCTCGGCGAACAAACACACCCTCGCCAAATCATGGCGCTGATGGGGCACAAGCAAATCTCAACCAGCTTGAGATACGTGAAGGCCACAGACGCTGCCACTAGATCCGCTGTTCTCGCTATCTAGGCGGGACTAGCGTTTGTCAGAAAACACCCTTTTACCTGTCTGATACCATTCCACGGGAGACTCGGCCTCCGCTGAGATCCATTGGCCCATCTGGCGGAATTGGTATACGCGCTGGTTTTAGGTTCTGACATAGAGAAAAGGGCTTAGTGGAACTCAGGGGGCTTCGGTCCCCTTTTTCATTGGGCTTTTGGCATTTCCACTTAACCAACCAACCACATCTCGAATCTAATGAGCGTCTTCTCTTCTGATTACGTCGAAATCGATGCCGGTCCTTTGGCATCACAGGCCCTAAATCTGACCGAAATGTTGGAACTTTTAGACGAAGAAACATATGCCTACTTCCTCGCGTATGGAGAGCTACCTCCAAAAACTGATAGCTGATACCCACCAAAGATTAATCGATTTACCGATTACCTACCCAGACACCCACCTAACAACCAAATGGCTAACAACCGCTACCAGTTCACAACAACCCTTGAAGGCTTCATCCGTGTTGATGAGGACGGAGGAAAGTTCAACAACAGGGGTTTTGAGTTCACCATCCCTGCTGACTCACTAAAAAAAATTGAGGAAGATCGAATTGATCTTATCAACTGGATCAAATCAAAAGACTCCAAACGCCTTGCTGATGGCTTACCTCCCTGGAGTGATGCGGGGACAATTAAATACTATTACGGGCAAGGAGATGGCAGCCGCAAGCCAAAGCCTGAACCCGTGTTTGTGGACTCAACGGGAGTTCCTATTGAGCAAGCCGTATTAAAAAATGTCCGCAAAGGGACCAAAGTCAACATCATTCTCCAACAGAAACCCTTTGCGATGGGTGTGTTCAACACGTCTGTTCGAGTAATTGGTGTACAAATCATCGAACTGGCTACCGGTAACGGTGCAGTTGATTCAGGCGACCTGTCCCCTGATGAAGTTGCTGGCATGTTCGGAGTTGTAAAAGGCTTCTCACAGTCCGACCCTTCTGTCCGCAAGGCAGAGGAGACCACAGGAGATAGCGAAAGCTACGACTTCTGAAGATGAACTACCGCTCCGGCCTCGAAGAGAGGCTGGGAAAGTTTCTAGACAAGACAGCTACTCCTTACCTTTACGAAGTAGAAAAGTTTGATTACATAACGAAGTCCAAATATACCCCGGACTTTTTCTTACCTAATGGCGTAATCATAGAGGCAAAAGGTTTCTTCAAGCCTAGCGATAGGCGGAAGATGTTAGCAGTTAAAGAAGCTCACCCCGAACAAGATATCCGTTTTGTATTTCAAAGGAACAACACTATTTCTAAGAACAGTAAAACCACCTATGGAGATTGGGCTGATAAGCACGGTTTCTTGTGGTGCATATTCCCAGACATTCCCCCTGATTGGCTCGTATGACCTCATCCACTTTTGAAGACACGCTCATCTACAGAGTCGATCGCTTTGTGCAATCGCTTGAGGCTGAGGGTAAAGAATTTGAGGTGATCCTCGATGCTCTCCTCGAATATGTAGACGTCTGCGATGACGTCTTTGGAAAATGAATCCGAATTTATCCGCCATGAACCGTGCCCAAATTGCAGTAGCTCTGATGCTTTCGGTGTATACACTGACGGTCATGGCTTTTGCTTTTCTTGTGGTCACTGGACACCGGGCTCCGAATACCAGTCCAATCCACCAAACACACATCGCCGAATGATTCAGTATGACGGGGACTTTGCTCCCCTTCGTAAACGCAAGATCACAGAAGAGACTTGCAAAAAGTTCAACGTCAGGCAACAGGGACCGGCTCTACGGTTCCCTTATTACTCCTCCACTGGTCGCGTTGTGGCCTACAAAGAACGGAGTCCTGATAAAAAGTTCACTTGGACAGGTAAGAACGAAGAGCACCAACTCTTTGGCCAACATCTCTTTGGTACTGGCAAAACTATTGTTATTACTGAGGGAGAACTAGACGCTCTAAGTGTCTGGCAAGCTCGTCCTAACTGGCCTGTAGTCTCTGTCCCTAATGGTGCACAGAGTGCTCGTAAAGCCTTGCAGCATCAGCTTAACTTTCTACTCGGTTTCGATGAAATCGTGTTGATGTTTGACAACGATGAGGCAGGCGTGAAGGCCACTGAAGAGTGCATCGACCTCTTTCCGTCTGATCAAGTATTCATGGCCACTCTAGGCCAATTCAAAGACGCCTCAGATGCGATACAGGTTGGTGATGCAGATGCGATTAGACAATCCATCTGGAACAAACGCTCTTATGTCCCTAAATCAATCATAGATGGTAGAAGTCTTTTTGATCTCGTATCTTCTCCTTTGCATGGTAGGGATGCTACTTACCCCTTTGATGGTCTTAATGAGATCACCGGAGGAATACGACTAGGTGAGTTAGTAACTCTGACGGCTGGCTCGGGGACGGGGAAGAGCACCCTATGTGGCGAAATAGCCACTCATTTAGTCAACCAAGATCAGACCGTCGGATACATAGCACTCGAAGAGAGTGTTAAGCGTACCGGCCTAAGGCTGATGACAGTTGCCGCAAACAAACCCTTACACATTGACAACCAAATTAATGATGAACTCTTTCGTAGATCCTTTGATAGTACTCTCGGGTCTGGTCGGCTTTTCCTTAGGGATGGTTTCGGCAGTTGTGATCCTGACAGCCTTTTAAATGACATCCGCTATCTCGTTAAAGCTAACGGGGTGCAGTGGGTAATCCTTGATCACCTGAGCATCTTGCTGTCTGGTAATGACAACCAGGATGAACGTAAGACCATTGATCTGACCATGACCAAATTGAGGTCGTTTGTTGAGGAGACAGGGATTGGAATGCTGCTTATCTCTCACCTCCGCCGACCACAAGGCGACAAAGGTTTCGAGGATGGAGCAACAGTCACCCTCAACTCACTACGAGGTAGTCAGGCAATCGCTCAACTGAGTGATCTAGTCATTGCTCTTGAACGTGACATCCAGTCAGGCGATAACGCCTCAAAGCTTGTCGTGTTGAAGAACAGATTCAATGGACGTACAGGCCCAGCCGCAACCCTTGCCTATGGCCAGGACACAGGACGTCTTCAAACCGCATCAGCAAACCCCTTCACTTCCACTCAGCCAAACAAAGACTATGGCTTCTAAAGCAATCCTGTTCACCAAGGAAGACTGCCTCCCCTGTTCTCAAACAAAACTATTCATCTCTGATGTATGTGATGAGCAGCTTGTTCATGACTATCTAGTTGTAATGAAGAAGGAGAATCACTCAGCTCTTGTAGCTGCCTATGAGTTGGAATTGTTTCCCACCTTGCTGCTAGTTAATAGCCAGGGTGAGGAATCAAATCGAATTGTAGGTGGTAAGAACATCCGTAGAGAACTCCCCTACATCCTCCAAGGATTACAAGAGGCAGGTCAATGAGACTAGTCTTCGACATTGAAACAGATGGCCTACTCCGTGAGTTGTCTGTCATTCATTGCATCGTTGCTCGTGACCTTGACACCAATCAAGAGTATCGATGGGACAACGGAGATATTCCTGGTGGCCTTAAGTTTCTAGGTGAAGCTGATGAGCTATGGGGACACAATGTGGTTGGCTTTGACTGTGAAGCCATCAAGGAATTAAACCCAGACTGGACTTATAAAGGAAAACTATTTGACACACTCATCCTCTCCAGGCTCTTCTTCACCGACTTACTGGACAAAGACTTCAGAACTAAACCTGCCAATATGCCGGCCCAACTTTACGGCCGGCATTCATTGGAGGCGTGGGGGCACAGACTCTCTGTCCATAAGTCCGAGTTTGGTAAGTCGCTCGACGGTGATTGGTCTACATATACGCCAGAGATGCTCGAGTATTGCAGCCAAGATGTGGCTGTATCAGTGCGGGTCTGCCGTATGTTTGAGCCTAAGCTTGAGCAATACAAAGATTGCATTGAGACAGAGCATCGAATTGCGTTGCTCATGGCGTGGCAAGAAAGAGAAGGGTTTCCCTTTGATGTTCAGGGTGCTCAGTTACTCGAATCAAAACTAAGGACAGAGCTAGATCAAATCTCAGACGAGATGCGAGATACGTTCTTGTTTGTTGATGGTGGCCTTTTCACACCCAAACGTGGTAACTCCACGAGAGGTTATGTTGAAGGTGCTGCTATGTGTAAGTTAAAAGAATTTAGTCCTACCAGTAGAGACCACATAGCGTGGGCCTTTGAGACATTCAGAGGTTGGGAAGCTACAGAGCGAACCCCATCTGGTAGAGCAAAAATTGACGATACCGTTCTTAAAGAGATCGGAACACCTGAAGCCCTTAAATTTTCCCGAATCCTTGAACTACAAAAACATCTCGGTCAGTTATCTGATGGCAAAAATGCTTGGCTCAAGCTCGAAAAAAGAGGCAGGATCCATCATTCCTGCATACTTAACACCAATACGGGACGTCAGGCACATCTTAAGCCGAATCTCGCGCAGGTCCCGTCGGCGTCAGAGTACCGGGCTCTCTTCGGTCCCGGAGATGGTCGTGTCCAAGTTGCTTCTGACGCCTCTGGTTTGGAGCTTCGATGCCTTGGTCACTATCTACATCCATTTGACAATGGCAAGTTCTCGAAAGAGGTAGTTGAAGGTGACATCCACACCTCACTAGCTGAGATCTACGGAACAGATAGGAAAACAGGGAAGTCTTGTACCTATTGTTTGATATATGGGGGCGGCAATACAAAACTAGGGCTTACAGCTGGGGCCTCTAAGGCATCAGCAGCCCACAAAGGTAAGGAGATTAGGAAACGTATCCTTGATGGATTAGACGGCTATAAACAACTGTCAGAGGCCATACAGGAACGTGCTACTGCTACCGACACTCTTAAGGGGTTGGATGGCAGACCTATTCGCCTTCAAGGTAAACATCACGCTTCCTTAAATTATCTTTTGCAAAGCGCAGGAGCAATAATTTGTAAATCTTGGCTGATAAGAGCCTACGAACTATTAGACGAAGCAGGCATTGACTATTGGCCCCTGGCATTCGTACACGATGAGCTTCAAATTTCAGTCTCGCCTAACCAAGTTGCAGAGGCTGAGTTCTTAATAACCGCTTCTTTAAAAGACATTGAGCACAAACTTAAATTTAGATGTGCCCTCGACTCAGAGGCACAACACGGAGCCACTTGGGCTGACTGTCATTAGTCCGAACCGACTGGGGGATATAGCTGAGCAATACGTGAAGCTTCTATCTCACTGGAAAGGCTGCGAGGTCTTCCAAAACGTCGGCTGTACGGGGCAGACAGATATTGTCATCATTCACCCAGAACGCGGGCAGCTGCAGATTGATGTCAAGTGCAGGACCTGGAGTCAAGGCTCTTGGAAATGCGCTAATGCCTTCATCGTCAATAAGCCCGTTTATCCAGTAGCTGTAACGCCTAAAGGCGATATTGCTGGCTGGGAAATCTCCTGGATTAGAGGCCGCATCCCTAAAGGTTGGGAGGACTTCTGGTCTAATGACAATCGCTTTTACAAAACCACTTCCACTCAACCACATGAACCCGCTTCTTTTAATTGATAGCGACTACTTCTTCTACAGAGCAGCTCAGGCCGCTGAGTACGAGATGGACTACAGCCAAGATCTCACCGTCATTGCAGGAGACTTCCGTCGCGGTAAGTCAATTGTCAATCAGGGTCTAAAGGATCTGAAGACACGGTTCGACTCAGACAACATCCTTCTTACATGGACGGACCAAACCAACTTCCGTAAGACTGTCGACCCTAACTACAAAGGGAACAGGACAAAGCGTAAGCCTTGTGGCTACCTCAAGCTTAAGAACTGGGGTATGGAGACTTACCCCTCCGTCATGTATCCCGGCCTGGAGGCTGATGATGTAATGGGGATCTTGGCTACCAATGGCAGCCTAGAGAACTTTGTACTTATCTCTCCAGATAAGGATATGCTTCAAATAGCTTGCCGTATCTACAACCTTAAGGAAGAGTTTACCCAGACACCTGAAGCTGCTCACCGCAAGTTGTACGAACAGGCACTCACAGGGGATTCATGTGATGGCTATTCCGGATGTGTCGGAGTTGGCCCAAAGCGTGCAGGTGTGATCCTCGACAAGGTGAAAAACGGCGACTATTGGCCCGCAGTCATCAAGGCTTTCGAAGAAGCTGACATGACTGAAAAAGATGCACTCCGCAATCTTCGACTGGCCCGCATCCTGCAAGCAGAAAACTGGGATGCAGAGAATCAACTACCCATACTTATTAACCAATGAGACTCACAGAGAAGGAGCTGTTTTGGGTAAGAAACAACTTACTCAGTGAACGTAGCTTTAGGGATCAACAGCTCCCATGTAATGCCGTTATCTGGGAAGACTGGAAAGACTCCTTTTTAAAAAAAATCACTGACGAGCTTTACTATGAGTAAGCAGAATCCACAGCACTACCGCACTGGCTCTATTGAGCCTTGGGATTACATCGTTGACCAGAGGCTTAGCTATCTGGAAGGCAACGTAATCAAATATGTCACCCGAGCAGGTAAGAAAGATAGCGAGTCACGACTCGATGATTTGCTCAAAGCACAAGCCTACATCCACAAATTAGTTACCACTGAATTAAACAATGTTATTCCAAGCACCAGATCTGATGGGTCAAGCGATCCAGTTCAGGAAAGTTATGAACCAGCCTATTGCGACGGAGAATGCTGTCGTCCACACCTTACAACTGAGGCTAATTGTTGAAGAGTTTGAGGAGTTTGCTAACTCTTGCGGTATGTCATTTACTCAACTTGAAGAGTATGACACGCAGGTTGAACCTGACACCAACCAACTCAAAGAACTAGCTGACCTTGTATATGTCTGCTTCCAATATGCAGCTGCTAGAGGATGGCCATTAGATGAAGCTCTAGATAGAGTTTACGGCTCCAATATGTCCAAGCTGGTCGATGGTAAACCCCTGCGTCGTGAAGACGGGAAGGTGTTGAAAGGCCCTAACTACAAACCACCTTACCTAGAAGATTTAGTTTAATGTCCAAATACATTGCAAGAACAGGTCGAGTTCAGAGCTGGCTCGATAACCCTGAATCAAGGCTCCCAGTGTCATGCACTGTGTTTGTTGTAGAAGACTCTATGGAGGGTCCAAATGGAATCGAAGCATCATGGCGATTCGTTAGCCACGCCTTACGGAATGCCGCTGGAGTCGCTGTCCATTTATCTAAACTCCGTCCAAGGGGTACAGAGAATGGAAAGGGTCTCGTCTCTTCAGGTCCAGTGTCGTTTGCAAGGATCTACTCTGGACTTAACGAAACTTTAAGGAGAGGCGGACACTACAAAAATGGCGCTTGCGTTATTACATTAGACCTCAATCATAAAGACGTAGAGGAGTTCGTAGACGCTACCCGTCAAGAACTTCCTTGGGTCAAAAAGTGTCTACAAGTTACTCCCAAATGGTGGCATGAAACCAGCGAGCTTCTCAGAAATAAGATCCTACGAGGTATCCAATCAGGCGACATCTGGCTCTCGAAAGTCAAGCATGATCAGAATGGTGAGCGAATTTTTTCGAATGTTTGCCTCGAGATCTTCCTCAAATCCAGAGGCACCTGTCTCCTTGAACACGTCAACGTTGGTAACTGTGAGATTGACGGGCTTGTCCCCGCTTTCACTCAAGGTATGTCCAACTTGTGCGGCCTCCATTCAAAGACAGGTGTCGGAGCAACTGGAGAATACCTCGCCCCTGAGGAAGATAAGCAAGTGGGCCTTGGAATCCTTGGGCTTGCCAACTTTCTACGGCGTCAAGGTGTTAGCTACGCCGCCTTCGGAGAAGCCTTAAGAGATTTAGATGACCTTAATAAAGACTGGACTCCTGCTATCTGCCTTGCTACTGAGCTGCGTTCCGCCATTAATGTCGCTGCTAACATTGCACGTGCTCATGGGATGGCGAGAGCCTTTACTATCGCTCCCACAGCCTCCTGCTCCTACAACTACACAGACCTCGACGGTTATACAACCTGCCCAGAAATAGCACCTCCTATTAGTCGTCATATTGATCGTGACTCAGGCACCTTTGGAGTCCAGAGTTATGACTATGGCGATGTGGAGATTGCTAGTGAGGTTGGTTGGGATGCATATAAATCAGTAGCTGATGGTATTTGTCAGCTCTTTACTAATACCGGCCTCTTCCACGGTTATTCATATAATTCGTGGAGCGACGTAGTTACATACGATCAGGCTTTTATCGAGGATTGGTTTAACTCTCCTCAAACCTCGCTCTACTATGCCCTACAGGTGATGCCAGACACACTCCGAAAGGATGATGTCACATCGATCCTTGATGAGGACTACCACGATATTTTTGGAATAGAAGAGGAGGACAACTTTTGTCTTTCTTGTGCAGAATAAATGTCTAAGTACACACAAATCTTGTCTAGGAAAAGAACCTGGACCCCAGTAGCAGTTACAGCGGGCGAGCTAAAGCCTGGATCGGAGGAAACAATCTACCGATGCTTAGCTCTCCGCGCGCTCGAACTTCCGGTGAAAGAGATGTTGGCCCAAGGTCTTGAGCGCCACCTACCTGATGACCCCGGAGTTCTACCCGCACTTCAATCCAACATGGCCGATGAAGACAAGCATGATCGGGCTCTCAATTTTATCGTTGACGTTCACGGCGTTAACGATGGAGCTGAAAGGGAGGCCGAAAGAATCCGCGAGGCTTGGCTCAGCGATCCGTCACATCCGATCCTCAAGACGGCAATTCTTGAGCGGTCAGTCTTTTTCGTACTCCTACCCTTCTTTAGGTTTTGTGGAGACGTCGGAATCCGTACAGTTGCCAGCGACATCTCACGGGACGAGCAGACCCATACGGCTCTCCATGCAATGTGTGCCCACGACATCGGAGAGAAGACCACACCTGCCCTCAACAAGCTCCGACGAGCCACTGTTGCTTGGGCTATGGATAAGTTAGGCCACTCCTCAGACAAGCACCTTAATAAGGAGTTCTGGATGAGACAGTCGGACTCTCTTTATCATCAAGGTAAAGCCCCAGGACTCGTTGAAACTCAGCGAGCCAGGATGCCTTGCTTCTTTGAAACATCTAACGTTAATTTACCGCAATATGGCTGATTTAGAAGCTGATGATGTCTTTGGGACTGGAACGCCCCTAGATAAATTATGCGATGAACTGTCTAATATGTATCCACCCACTAACCCTTCGCCTACTGATGATGACCGATTGATAATGTATCGATCAGGACAACGTTCAGTAGTGGAATATATTCTCGCTAAAAAAGAAAATGTGTAGTTCTCCTAGACCCCCAAGCCAGCCTAAGTATGAGGCCCCTGAACCACTACCTGCTCCACCTCCTCCAGAACCTCTACCCCTACCCCCACCACCAGCTCCACTCCCTCCAATGGTGGCGGCCCCTCCAGCCCCTCCGGTTGCTCCACCGGCTCCACCGCCAATGGTGCCCATGATGCCTCCTCCTCCTCCAGCTCCTGTTCTTGCTCCTCAGGCTGCTCCCCCTCCGACTCTTACTGGTCAGGATGATGAAACTCCTGTAGTGAAAAGACGTAAGTCAAAACGTAAGGAACTACAGCAAGCTTCCGGTGGAACTGACGCTTTGAGGATCCCTCTGGATAAGTCAAAAGCAATTGGTGCCGGTAAAGGTAGTACTGGTTCAACTGGTTTAAATATTCCTAAATAACAAATGAAAGACTCTGCCCAATCGAGATATCAATTTCTCACATCGGACAGGGAACAATTCCTAGAGATGGGCCGACGGTGTGCCTCCCTTACGATCCCCTATCTTCTTACTGAAGAAGGGTTATCGGAGGGTGGTCCCTTACATACACCGTGGCAGTCTGTTGGAAGCAAGGGCGTAAATGTGCTCTCATCCAAGATGATGCAGAGCCTATTCCCCATCACGACGAAGTTCTTTAAACTTCAGATTAACGATGCTGAGCTGGCTTCTATGCCAGACATGGATGCAACAGTTAGATCTGAGATCGATCTCTCCCTCGCCAAGATGGAGCGGATCATCATGCAGCAGGTAAGCGAGTCAAATGACCGTGTGTACCTTCATGCTGCTATGAAGCACTTAGTAGTAACAGGCAATGCACTTGTGTATGCCGGGAAGAAAGCCCTTAAAACGTTCCCCCTAGATAGATATGTCATCAACCGAGATGGCGATGGAACAGTAGTAGAGATCGTCACTAAAGAAGTAATTGCACGGGAGTTACTGCCCGCCGAGTTCCAGAAGCCTGCTGTTGAGCGTGATGCCAATGCAGTCGGAGAGGATGGTCCAAAGTTCGGCGTGGTTGACGGTAAGGGACGCAATGGTACTGATGACGCTGTTGTCTATACCCATGTAACCCACTCTGATGGCCAACACAAATGGCATCAGGAATGTGACGGTAAGGTATTACCAGGAAGCAAGTCTTCTTCCCCCATTGGTTCATCCCCCTGGCTTCCCCTCCGCTTTAATGTGGTGGACTCAGAAGCATATGGACGGGGACGAGTAGAAGAGTTCCTAGGTGATCTGACCAGCCTTGAGTCTCTGATGAAGTCCTTGGTCCAAGGTTCAGCAGCTGCTGCAAAGGTTGTGTTTATGGTTAGTCCTAGTGCTACCACTAAGCCACAGTCTTTAGCCCAAGCTGCAACAGGAGCAATTATCCAGGGTCGTCCTGATGATGTTGGTGTAGTTCAAGTTGGTAAGACAGCAGACTTCAAGACAGTTCAGGACATGATCTCAAACCTCACTCAGAGGCTCTCAGATGCGTTCCTTGTGCTGTCTGTTCGACAATCTGAACGAACTACCGCAGAAGAGATTAGAGCCACCCAGCAAGAGCTTAACGAGCAGTTAGGCGGTATCTTCGGTAACCTTACCGCAGAGCTATTGCAGCCTTATCTCTCACGCAAGCTACAGCTATTAACACGATCAAAGAAGATCCCATCCCTACCTAAAGGCTTGGTTCTTCCTACCGTAGTGGCTGGCCTGAATGGTATTGGCCGTGGTCAGGATCGTCAGGCATTGATGGAGTTTGTAGGGACTATTGCACAAGCAATGGGGCCTGAAGCTTTACAGGCTTATATCAATCCCCAAGAGTTCCTTAAGCGTCTTGCAGCTTCCTCAGGTATTGACAGCCTTGGCCTAGTCAAAGGTGAAGAGCAATTAGCTCAAGAGAAGCAGCAGGCACAGGAACAAGCAACACAACAACAAGTAATGGGTCAAATAGGTCAGCTCGCTAAGAGCCCTATGGCCGAACAAATGATGGGACAACAAACAGATGACGGACAGCAACAACCAACCCCCGAAGCGCCGCCGAGCCCGGCAGGGTGACGGTTCTTTTAGAGCCGATAATCCAGCAACCCCTCATAACGAGGCCTGGGAAGCAGTCGACTTGGCGGGAAGTGTGTCCACAAAGGAAGTAAAACACACAATTAAACAAAAGGTAGGTGGTACATCTGAAGCCACCCCTGGTAAATATTCCAAGAAAAAAAAGATCCGGCCCACCTTCGGATCAGTCACTACCGTATACAACTAAATTATGGCTACCACCACCTTCGATCCTTCAGAAGGACCATCACCCGAGCAGATTGCTGCTGAGACATCTGCTTTGGAGCAAGGCGAAAAGATCGCCCAGATGCAACAGGAGGATCGTGATCGTGCATTCCAACAAACAGAAGGCGAGAACGATGACGTCAGCCTTATTGGGGGGAAGTTCAAATCTCAAGACGACCTCCTAAAGGCCTATGAGCAACTTCAACAGAAGCTAGGGCAGCCATCAGAAGAAGATACAGAAGAAGGCACAGAAGAGTCTCAAGTAGATGAGGTCTCTGAAGACGAAGCCCCTGTAGAAGAAGCTGTAGAGGTTACCGAAACTGTCAGCTATATGCATGAGCTGAATAAAGAGTTTTCAACTCAAGGTGCCCTATCTGAGGAGGCTGTTGATCGATTGTCTTCGATGGATTCTAAGGATCTAATTAAGGCCTATCTTCAATATAATCAGCAGGCTCAGTCAGCTCGAGTACAACAGTCTGAGATTGATTCCATTCAGGAATCTATCGGTGG
>Ga0098051_1000408_pt1 | contig 17451 bp, 14 predicted proteins | sample 14BtaG_FD_77069 | JGI IMG/M metagenome (GOLD analysis project Ga0098051, IMG submission 77069) | Marine viral communities from the Subarctic Pacific Ocean - 14B_ETSP_OMZ_AT15311_CsCl metaG | ecosystem: Environmental > Aquatic > Marine > Oceanic | place: Pacific Ocean | collected 2015-01-18 | reverse complement strand
GAAGCAGCATTTGGAATTAGTCAACTTGCACAAGATGCGTGGGCAACTGTAACAGGATGGTTTGGATTTGGTGAGGGTGATTCGTTTAGCATAAGCGAATTAATAAGCGGTGCTTGGGAAACAGTTACTGGATTCTTTAGCTTTGGTGATATGGAACTTCCGAGTATATCAGGATTGTTTCAAGGTATAATTGATAAAGTAAAAGGATTCTTTAGTTTCGACTTTAAAATGCCTAACTTCAAACAATACTTGCCAACGTGGCTAGGTGGTGAAGGGAAATCGTTATTTGGCGGCGGAGGAAGCGAACCAGGAACTGCGGCAACAGCAGCAGTAACACAACCAGAGGCTATGCCTGATGTATCAACTCCAGAAAATGTTGCTGCATTAGGAACATTAGATTACGGATATCAATTAGATCAGGCTAAATTACTAAAAACAGAGCTTGCAGACATAAGTTCTATGGCTACTTTTAATGATGAATTAGAAAGAATGCAATCAGGACTTGACAAATCTAATGTAGAAGCGTATAATACTAGTATGAAAGCCTTAGTTACTACATTAGAAAAACTGAATAAAGTGCTTGCAGAAGATAATAAAGGATTGTTAGGCGGCGGAACAGGAGTTTCTGCAGGATCAATGCTTGCAGACGGCACATTAAGTGGCGGATCCAGCACAGGCAGCGCAGAGCAGCTAGATCGGTTAAATAGCTTAGTTACACAACTAATCGCATTACAGGGTGAAAGTAACACAAATACTAAAAACACTGTTAAAGCAATTAGTGGAAACCTACAATTAGGATAATTAAATGAGTTGGAAAAAACATTTTACACCAGTAAAAACTGGAAATAACCCGGACGGAAGTTATAGTCCCTTTAGCCGTGCTGGTACTGGAAGTAACGCAGGTCCTGCTCGCACAAATTATTCATCATACTTACCTGATGTATATATTGGAAGTCCAAATCGTGTTGAACGTTATGGTCAATATAATACAATGGATATGGATAGTGAAGTAAATGCTGCACTTGATATATTAGCAGAATTTACTTCGCAAACTAATCAACAAAATAAAACACCATTTATACTTGACTTTAAAACTAAAGCAACTAATTCAGAAATTACAATTATACAGCAATACTTAAAGCAGTGGTGTAAATTACAAAACTTTGAAACACGCATATTTCGAATTATGCGAAACATATTTAAATTTGGTGATCAGTTCTTTATTAGAGATCCTGAAACTAAAAAATTATTTCACGTTGATCCTGCAAAAGTTACAAAGATTATTGTTAACGAAAGCCAAGGTAAAACGCCTGAACAATATGTAATTAAAGACTTTAATTTAAACTTTGCTGAAATGGTAGCAACAACACCACATCAAACTAACGGAAACATAACCGGCGGCGGCGATGGCTATTTAACAGGTGGCGTTCGAGGTATGGTCGGCAATACAACTAGTTCAGCAGCCGGCGGTCGATTCCAAACAGGCGACAATGAAATTTCAGTTGACTCGGAACACGTTTTACATTTAAGTTTATCAGAAGGACTAGATTTAAATTATCCGTTTGGTAACAGTTTACTAGAAACAGTATTTAAAGTATTCAAACAAAAAGAATTGCTCGAAGATGCGATTATTATCTATCGTGTACAAAGAGCTCCAGAAAGAAGAGTATTCTACGTTGATGTGGGTAATATGCCATCACACCTTGCTATGCAATTTGTTGAGCGTGTTAAGACGGAAATACATCAAAGACGTATACCATCGCAGACAGGTGGCGGCACAAATGTCATAGACTCATCATACAATCCTCTGTCAATTAATGAAGATTACTTTTTCCCACAAACTGCTGAAGGTAGAGGATCTAAAGTTGAAACACTACCTGGCGGAACTAACCTAGGAGAAATCGATGACCTTAGATATTTTACTAATAAGCTCGTACGTGGCTTACGAATTCCTAGTTCATACTTACCGACCGGGCCTGATGATGGAAATTCTCAGTACAGTGACGGGAGAGTTGGAACAGCCTATATACAAGAACTAAGATTCAATACATACTGTGAACGCTTACAAAATTTAGTAGCTGAAGAATTTAATCAAGAATTTAAACGATATATGTTAGAAAAAGGAATAAACATTGATACTGCAATGTTTGATCTTAGATTTCAACCACCACAAAACTTTGCAAGTTACAGACAAAGTGAAATTGATAATGCACGTATTCCTACATTTACACAGATGAGTGCAATACCTTACGTTTCAAATAGATTTGCAATGAAACGTTTCTTAGGAATGACAGAAGAAGAGATTGCAGAAAATGAACGTATGTGGAGAGAAGAGAACGACGAAAATCTAACACAGCCAGAAACTGATGCAGCAGGCGAAATGCGTGGTGCTGGAATTAGTTCAGCTGGAATTAGTTCAGACTTAGGTTCAATTGAAGACGAAGCTGATACAACCCCTGATCCGGAGATGGCTGGAGATGAGATGGCAGGTGCTATGCCTGATGCTGGAGGAGCAGCCGCAGCTGAAACTCCAACAACTGATCAAACGATATAAATACTACTATGATACTACGTGAATTATTTTATTATGATAAAGAAACGCTCGAACCTGTAGAGGACGATCGTTATGAAGAACGTGATGACGAGTCTCCTGTAGAAAAAACTGATACACGTAAAACAAGATTAACACTTCGCCAAATTAACAAAGCTCGCAAAGCATCTGAACTACATACAACAGAACAACAAAAAGAATTAGATTTTGTTCGTCAAATGTATGGAGTAGCAGCTAATGCTGACGCGGGTGTTTAATGGCAAAAATAGATAAGTCTTTATATTCAAAAGAAGAATGGCATAAGATAAGACAAGAAAGGCGTAATAAAAAACGTCTTAAAAATTTATCTAAAACAAACAACATTGAAAATTTATCATCTAACGATATTGCATTTGTTATCGGTAATGGCGTTAGCAGACTTCCTATTGACCTAGAACAATTAAAATCCATAGGAAAAGTATATGCTTGTAATGCAGTATACAGAACTTTTCAACCAGACTTCTTAGTAGCAGTTGATGTAAAAATGATTTTAGAAATCAATAAAGCTGGATTTCAACATAAAAATCAAGTATGGACCAATCCTAATAAATCATATGAACGAATAAAAAATTTAAATTTCTTTAGTCCTAGTAAAGGTTGGTCAAGTGGACCAACAGCATTATGGTTAGCAACACAACATCAATACAAAAAAATATACATATTGGGATTTGATTTTAGAGGATCTAAAGAAGGACGTATGTTTAATAACATATATGCTGACACTGCAAATTATAAAAAATCTACTGACGGAGCAACATTTTTTGGAAATTGGATGCGACAAACCACTAGTGTAATTAAACAAAATACTGATATTGAATACAAAAGAGTAATAGCACCAGATAATTATTGTCCGGAAGAACTAAATAAATTTAACAACTTAGAGAATATTTTTATTGAAGATTTCCAACAAATGTTCAATCTTACCTAATATTTTTACAAAATAGCCGTTTTTGGCCTATATCTACGTAGTTTTTCGTATAAATAGTAAATACAAATGACAGCCTTACCATAGGTAAACTTTTTATAGGAGAAATACAATGGCAGATCAAAATAAATTTGAAGAAATGCTTGAGCGTCTTATCAACGAAGATAAGAGCGGCGCTGAAGAGCTATTTCACGAGATTGTCGTAGAAAAATCAAGAGATATCTACGAATCATTATTAGAAAACGATTTAGAAGAAGTAGCCGACGAAGAAGTCGACGAAGCAACTGACGAAGAAGTAGATGAAGCTACTGACGAAGAAGTTGACGAAGCTACTGACGAAGAAGTTGACGAGTCAAGCAATGACGAAGAAGTTGACGAGAATTTTGACCTTGATGAATTTGAAGTCGAAGCTGAACCAGAAATGGGCGGCGATCCAGCAGACGATATGATGGGTGACATCGAAGATGCGATGGACGGCGACGAAGAGGGTGACGAAGAAGAAGGTGAAGAAGGCGATGTTGAAGATCGTGTTGAAGACCTAGAAGATGCACTAGATGATCTAAAAGCTGAATTTGAAAAAATGATGGCTGGCGACGAAGGCGGAGATGACGAAGCTGGAGACGATATGGATGCTGGTGATGAAGATGACGATTCAGAAGAAGAGTCATTTAACTTTGGCGAAGCTGAAGAAGACACAGACGAAGCTGTTGAAGAAGCAACTGACGAAGAAGTAGATGAAGCTACTGAAGAAGAAGTTGACGAATCAAAAACACCTAAAACTGCTAACGAAGAAATGCGTGAGTATGTTGAAAAAGTAACTGCAACTATGGGCGACAACGGTGCAAACACTAAGTCAACTGTAGCAAGTGCTAACGATATGGGCGGAGAAGCCGGTAACTTAGTACAAGGTAGTGAAGAAGGTGGACGTACAGCAGATTCTGCAAAAGATGAAACAGCTGGTAACGTAAATGTTCCAGGTGGTAAAGCATCTAAGTCTATGAAAGCACAACCAAAAGGCCACGGCGCTGAGAAAAAAGGCGCAGGCGAAGCTGCTGACAATAAAAAATCAACAGTCGGCAAATAATATTAGGGACTAATAGATGAACAATCTTTTACGAGAGCATTTGACATTCGACCAAGCAAATATGGTTGTTGAGTCTACCGAAAACGCTAAGGGCGGCAAAGACCTTTATATGAAAGGAATCTGCATACAAGGCGGAGTGCGTAATGCAAACCAACGTGTATATCCTGTAAACGAAATAGGTAGGGCTGTCAAAACTCTCAATGATCAGATAGCAGGAGGATATAGTGTTCTCGGTGAAGTTGATCATCCTGAAGGACTTAATATAAACTTAGACCGTGTGTGCCATATGGTCACAGATATGTGGATGGATGGACCAAACGGTTATGGTAAATTAAAAATTCTACCAACACCGATGGGGAACCTAGTACAAACGATGCTTGAAGCAGGCGTAAAACTAGGTGTCTCGTCACGTGGTAGTGGTAATGTAAGTGAAGACGGAAACGGTGAAGTTTCTGAATTTGAAATTATAACGGTAGATGTAGTAGCACAACCAAGTGCTCCTGGAGCCTACCCAACGCCAATATACGAACATTTAATGAATGCTCGTGGCGGAATGCAGGCATACGAATTAGCACAGGCAGCAAAACAAGACCCAAAGGCACAAAAGTATCTAAAGGATTCGCTGATTAATATAATCAGTAAACTCCAATAACGAGGAGACAAATATTATGTTGGATGCACTAAAAACACTTTTTGAAAACGATGTAGTTTCGGAAGAAGTGCGCAACGAAATTCAAGAAGCTTGGGACGCGAAACTCAAAGAGAATCGCCATCAAGTAACTGCTGAATTACGTGAAGAATTTGCTCAAAAATATGAGCAAGACAAGTCAACAATGGTTGAAGCCATTGATACACTTGTATCTGAGCGTTTAGCAGAAGAAATTGCTGAATTTGCAGAAGATCGCAAATCATTAGCAGAAGCCCGTGCAAAATATGCAGTAGCACAGCGTGAAAACGCTAATCTACTTAAAGGATTTGTTATGGAGACATTAACTAAAGAAGTTAATGAGCTACACGAAGATCAAAAAGCAATGGCTGAAAATTTTGGAAAACTTGAAGAATTTGTTGTCGAAGCACTTGCAAAAGAACTTGCAGAGTTCCACGAAGACAAGAAAGACTTAGCAGAAACAAAAGTACGTTTAGTACGTGAAGCTAAGACACACTTCGCTAAAGTTAAAACTAGCTTTATCGAAAGGAGTGCTAAAGCAGTATCAGAAACAGTTGACAAAGCTCTTAAAGGAGAAATTGGACAACTTAAAGAAGATATTGAAGAAGCACGTCGAAACGATTTCGGTCGCAAACTGTTTGAAGCTTTTGCTTCAGAATATGCAGGAAGCTACCTAAATGAAAATTCAGAAACAGCAAAGCTAATGAAAGTTCTTGATGCTAAAGATCATCAACTTAAAGAAGCAAAAGCGTTTGCATCAAAAGCTAAAACATTAGCAGAAGCTCAGGCAACTGAGAAGAAGCGTTTGATTGAAGCAGCAACACGCAAAGATGTTATGAACGAACTGACTGGCCCGTTAAACTCGGATCAGAAAGAGATTATGATAGATTTACTGGAATCTGTCCAAACGGCAAACTTACGTAAGTCGTTTGACAAGTACCTACCGGCAGTTATAGACGGTAACACTCCAGCCAAAAAGGCAATATTATCAGAGGCAAAAGAAGTAACAGGCAACCGTGAAGACCATTCACAAACTAACGTTAGTAGACAAGCAGACGAGAAAAACAACTTGGTTGATTTTAAACGTCTAGCTGGATTAAATTAAGGAGATAATTATGTCAGAACTACTAGAAAGTCGCTGGCAGGAGACCAAAGGTGCCCTAGTTGAAGGATTAACAGGAAATAAGAAATCTGTTATGGAAGCTACTTTAGAAAATACTCGTAAGTATTTGTCTGAAGCTGCAACAGCTGGTGCTACTTCTGCAGGTAACGTAGCAACACTTAACCGTGTTATTTTACCAGTCATTAGACGTGTAATGCCAACCGTTATTGCTAACGAATTGGTAGGTGTACAACCTATGACAGGACCAGTGGGTCAAATCCACACATTAAGAGTTAGATATGCAGACGCAGTCAACTCAACAAGCGGAACAGACACAGCAGCAGGCGATGAGGCTCTTAGCCCATTCAAAATTGCTGAAGCCTATTCCGGTGCTTTAGATGACAAAGCAGCAGCAACAAGTGCATTAGAAGGCTCAGCTGGTAACAGACTAAGCATTCAGATCTTGAAGCAAACAGTAGAAGCAAAATCCAGAAAGCTATCAGCTCGTTGGACTTTTGAGTCTGCTCAAGACGCTCAGTCACAGCACGGCATTGACGTTGAAGCAGAAATTATGGCTGCTTTAGCTCAAGAAATTACAGCTGAAATTGATCAGGAAGTATTAGCATCGTTAAGTGCATTAGCACCAACATCAGATACTTACAATCAAGCAGCAGTAAGCGGTACAGCAACATTTGTAGGCGACGAACACGCAGCACTAGCTGTTATGATCAATCGTGCATCAAATGAAATCGCACAGCGTACAAGACGTGGCGCAGGTAACTGGGCAGTTGTGTCTCCACAGGCATTAACTATCCTACAATCTGCTACTACTTCTGCGTTTGCTAGAACAACAGAGGGTTCTTTTGAAGCTCCTACAAACACTAAGTTTGTTGGTACTCTTAACAACGCTATGAAGATCTATGTAAACACATACGCAGCAGATGATTCAGCTGTACTAGTTGGTTATAAGGGTTCAAGTGAATCAGACGCAGCAGCGTTCTATTGCCCATATATCCCGCTAATGAGCTCAGGCGTTGTATTAGACCCAGATTCATTCGAACCAGTTGTATCATTTATGACACGTTACGGATATGTCGAGTTAAACAACACTGCATCATCTCTTGGTAACGCCGGTGACTACTTGAATAAAGTAGGAATCAGCAATGTTAGCTTTAGCTAATATAGTTACTTAGATAACGCATTAAAACAGGACCTTAGGGTCCTGTTTTTTTATGGCTAAATAAAATTAGTATAGTCCGCTTTAGAGACTCGCATAGGTTCTGCGTGAAAAGAATCGTATATATCTGTTAATATAGGAGAAATACGATGACTAAAGAACTAACCTTTATATATCGCGGTGTCAAGTATGTTAAAACCGTAAAAGTATAATTTAATTAGGACACGGATGTCCGTTTATAAATACTGTATGATACATACTCCTTGGAAACACGAAATTATTGATAATTTCTTAGATCAATCTGATTTTAATTTTTTATCTAATGTTAATCTTAATACGCCTAGTCTTACAGGTGTAGAATTTAGTAAAAATAAAGTTTGGAAAAATAAATCAGAGTCAGCAGGCCTTCCAGAAAAATTTTTAAGAAGTTTTTATAATCGATATTTTCACAGATGTGTTAATATACTTAGACAACACGCTCCAGAACGTGTAGGAAGTGTTCAATTTATGGAACTTAATGTAGTTGACACAGGAAAACACTTTGAATTTCCAGTACACTGGGATAGCAAAACTAAACTTTTAAGTTGCGTAGTTTATTTACAGCCCGAACATAATATTGGAACTATTATGTATGAAACTAAACACGGTGACGAAGTAAGCAGGTGCGATTGGAAACAAAACCGTTGTTTTATATTTGCAAGAAATAGTAATACTTGGCATAGTTACAGAAGCGATGGCGTGAATTCTAGAAGAACACTTGTTTTAAATTTAAGAGGCCCAAAGATTAGATAAACAAAAACTCTTTCAGATCTAACTTCCTTTGATAAATACATATGTCAGATAGTGTGCCGCAAGGCGGACTTATGCTGTACCCACAGCGTAGCTCATAGAACGGGCATAGGACTACTTTTTATAGGAGAAAAAAAATGGGAAGACCACTTAATAAAAGATTTTTTGCAGATGCTACTACAGGCCCTGGTGCAGGAGACGAAATCAAAGTTAACTTTCACGATGGCGCAGGCGTTAAAGAAGGCTTCATTGTAAAGCAAAAAGGATCTAAAAGATTCGTATGTTCAGAAACAGGTACGTTAGATACATTGCATACTTGTGTACTAACAACTGGTAAATTGCCAGCGGCGTTAGCGGCAGGCGAAATGGCTATTTCTTTCAAAATGGACGATGAAGAAACATACACAGTAAGTAAAATTGCTGGACGTAAAGTTACACTATCAGCACCGAGTGCTACAGGTACTAACTTGTATGACGGCAAAAGTGTTCCGTGGAACTTTAGTACAAGTACTACAGATGGTGCAGCACAAGTTGAAGAAGCTGGTGCAGATGACATTGATAACACTGATGATGACGACTTCACAGCAGATGCATAAGGACTAGTTTAATGGAACGACCAATTAATGTTTTTTGGAGTTTTTTAAAAAATCTAAAAGACTTAGTAGTTTCAGTAAAGATTGGAAGTGCTGAGGCAATACCTAACGGTACTGTCTTAGCACAACTTTCTAATTCTACATTTGAGGTCGAAGACATTAAAGGTAACAAAGGAGTTTGTACTTTAGTAGAAAAGCCAGTAACAGAACTTTTAGATAACGAAATGTCTATTTGGGCTTACTGCTTAAATACAAATGCTTTTTTGTTTATTAAAGAAATAATAAACAATATAATGATAGATTTTAAAGATGTAAAACATAACTGGGAAGTTGATAACGATTCAACACAAAGTCTTGTATTACTTAGGATTATATAGATGTCAAAGTATCTCAATATAGACGGAAATTATAAAATATCAGTAACCGACGGCGGTGAAATTCGTCTTGATCCTGGATCAGCTGGAACTGTTAAAATTATTGGAGACTTGCAAGTTGACGGTGATCAAACAGTTATAAACAGTACTCAGCTGAGTGTTGACGATCCGTTTATTACTGTCAATCAAGACAATAATAGCGGCGGACAAGTTACTGGAGATGTTGCAGGAATTCAAATTGACAGAGGTGGTTCTGACGCTTTTTGGATATTTGATGAAGGCATAGTTACAGAATCTGCAGGAGCAGGAGCTTTTGTAGGTAGAATTGGTAATGCACAAAACGGAAATATTGTTGGTATTAGAACTACTAGTATTGACACTGGCGGCGCTGATTTAAAATTAATTAATCAAGGTACTGGTGTTGTCGATGTAGCAGGAACTACAGATTACGAAAAGCAAATATTTGAGTATAGTGGATCTGTTGTTGATTTTACTGCTAATCCTATTATTAAATCAGGATATGAAGATGCATTAGTTAATGCACAAGGTATATCAGACTTTGTTGATGGATTCTTTGTTGGTAAATTCCAGTCAAAAATTGAAAAAGATGATTCTTTTGTTGCTGTACACGATTTAGATGGCGGCGATGCAGTTAGTGCTATTGAATTTACTATTGACGGAAACCCTGCTGCATTTTTCTTCAATGATAGAACAGAATTACAACACATCAGAATACAAGATACTAAAATTGAAACTACATCAAGTAATACTGATTTAATATTAAGTGCGGCTGGTACTGGCAGTGTTAAGTTTGAAGATGTATTACATATTACTAAAGGACCTTATTCGGATGATGACGGTACTGCTGGCGGGGGCCTTCCAAACTTTGGTGTTGATGCTGATATTACTAATCCCGATGCTCCAACAGACGGTCTTAAACTTTATGTTAAAACCGAAGAAGCTGGGGGTACAGCACTATATTTTGTAAATAGTGATACAACACAAGACGAGCTAGTAAGCAGAAACAAAGCTATACTATACGGCTTTATTTTTTAAGAGGAAATGAAATGGCAATAGAATGCACACAAGTAGGCGGCGGAACAACAGCAATATTAACAGTACCAACTGACGGTAGTGCTCCAAACGGTTGGGCTGTAACAGCTATGCTGTTTTGTAATACTGTTACTAACCCGCAAGACGAAATTTATACAGACGGAGGTGATACATATTTAGAAGTACACTTCTGTGCTAGTGGAGCAGCAACAGGTCCGGAAAATTTAGTATTAAATAATATACCAATTCCGGCGGGAGAAACTTTTAGTTTTAATGACGAAAAGATTATTTTATCACCTGGTGATGTTATTAATGCATCAAGTACGTCTCCGACTAATATTACAGCAACAGTAAGTTATATGGCAATCTAATGAGATATATAAGACGACAAACTACAAACACACAAAGTTCTGGAATAGGCCGCGGCGTTCACGTTACTCCTATAGATAAAGAAGTTGTACTTGATAGTAAAAATTCTGTATTAGTTCCTAAAGGAAATACAGAAGATCGTCCACAGTTTCCTAAAAATGGTCATATGCGTTATAATACAGATTATAATAGATTTGAAGTTTACGAAGCTGGAACTTGGGACGGAGTGAGAAATACTGCACCGTCAAGTAATGCACCTATTACAGTACAAAATTTAGGAAATGGCGATGCAAGCGAAACCCTGTTTGGAATTTTAAATAGTGGTGATCAGTTTTATCCTATTCCGTCTGCTGCACAAAACATTTTAGTATTTGTTGAAAATGTTTATCAACTACCAATTACAAACTATGATCTAACTCAAAATCCAGCAGGTAAACCAGCAGGTTGGTATATTGAATTTGCCTCTCCTGTAGATGCTGGTAAACCAGTAACAGTCCTACATAACTTCGATAAGTAAATCTAATAAATACTGTGTCAAGGAGAATATTGAGTGGCACAAGTAGGTAGAATATCCGGTCCGTTATTAGAAGCAAACTTGTTAAGACAAGGGATTGCTAATGGAACACAAGCCAATTTAAGTTTTAAAAATACTAATAGTGACACAACTCTTTTAAAAGTTGATGTTGTTAATGGACGCATTGGTGTGGATACCGAAGCGCCTGCAAACGAAGTTCAAATTTCTCAAACAACACAAACAACAAATTTAATTAATGATACAGCCAGTATCGCTAACTACACAATTTCAAATAATAATATAAATGTAGATAGTGGAAATTTATATTTAAATGCCGGCGAGCATATACAATTGTCAAATCTTGAAACTGAACAATTTTATATTACTGACAATTATATTTCAACTAAAGATGCAAACAACAATATTGATCTTGTACCTAATAGTACAGGCACAGTTGAAGTACAATCAGATTTAAATGTTACTGGAAATTTATATTCTACTGGCAATATAACACTTGACGGCAACATAACCTTTGGCGATGCAGATACTGACAGTGTAGACTTTAACAGTGATGTAAATTCAAATATTATTCCAGATCAAACAGATACATACTCACTTGGTAATGTATATAAATCTTGGGACGAAATTCATACAAAACTTGTAAATGGACAAGAAATTAATACCTCTACTGTAAGTGTAAACGGAATCGACTTAACTAATAGAGCAGGAAATATAATATATGTTTCTAAAGAAGGCGCAGATACAAATGTAGGCGATCACCCAAACGGATCGTTACTAACTATCGAAGAAGCAATAGCAAGAGTTGATTCGAGTACAGCAGGACCAGTAACAATAAGAATTGCTCCAGGAGTATACGAAGAAAATTTACCTTTGGTTATACCTAGTGATGTTTCAGTACAGGGTATTGATATCAGAAATGTTGTGGTGAAACCTGCGGCAGGTAGTGAAAGCAAGGATGTATTTCACGTTGATGATAACACAACAATTAGTGACTTAACAATTAAAGATTATCAATACGACAGTGGCAATAATACTGGTTATGCATTTAGATTTAGTCCAAACGCAGTAATTACAAATAGAAGTCCTTACATACAAAATGTAACTATAATTACAAGCGGCAGTGTAACTAGTGCAAGTGATCCAAGAGGATTTGACGAAGGAGATGCTGGTAAAGGTGCTTGGATTGACGGTGCAGAACTAGACAGTGCAAGTATCGAAGCAAGTATGTTATTCCACGCAGCAACATTTATTACACCAGGTGTTGATGCAATTACAATGACCAATGGTGTAAGAGTTGAATGGTTAAACTCATTTACATATTTTGCTAATAGAGGATTATATGCTGTTAACGGTTCTACTGGCAGAACTGCATACGGAACTACAAATTATGGTGCAGAAGTTAGATCAATTGGTTCAGCAAGTGTTTATGGTAACTATGGCGCAGTAGTAGACGGTTCGGATACACTAATGTATCTTATTCAACATAACTTTGGATATATTGGTTCTGGAAAATTTGCTGATAACGATGACAGCAGAGCAATACAAAGTCAAGAAGTAACTGAACTTAACAGTGGTAAAATTAATTTTGTAACTACAGATCACACAGGCGGATTTAGAATTGGAGACAATTTCTTTGTAGATTTTGAAACTGGAAATACTACAATTAATATTGATACATTAACTGTAAATCAATTTAATGCATTACGTGTTAACACAGGAGCAGACACTACTGTTATTGACGGAGCGTTTATTGATACTGGTAATTTAATTCTTGCTAATAATATTATACAATCTGATAGCGGAGATTTAAGTCTAGCAAGTGCAACTGATAAAATTAATTTACAAGATAATACTAACATAACAGGAAACTTAGGTATCAGCGGTGACTTTAGTTTCGGCGGCGCTCTAAACATAGGCGGAGATCAAACAACTGATAGTCTTACATTTAATACTGCATTAGATCAAGATTTTAATCCGCATCAACATCAAACATTTTCATTAGGTTCGTTTGCCAAACAATGGTTACAAGCACACTTAGACAAAATAGAAACTCCCGACATTGACATATATGACAATGTAATTGAAACTACACAACCAGACGCAGATTTAGAGCTACGTGCAGCAGGCACAGGAAATATTCGTATTACTGATAGTGCTAGATTTACTAATAACGTAACTATTAACGGTACAACTAATATACTTGACAATTTAAGTATTACTGATAGTGTACTACCAATTGTAGGTGATGTCAATCAAACTGGCAACTTTACTATTAGTGAAGATGCTGACATAGGTCAAAACATCAATGTAGGCGCAAGTGCGCAATTTGAAGAAATACTAGTTGATGATAATTTTATTACAACAACTACTACACACACTCCTTTAGAGCTACGTGCAGCAGGCACAGGCACAGTTAACTTACAGGATAGTGTCAATGTAACAAACAACCTAACAGCCAGCGACACGACTGCTACAAACGCTAATATAACGCTTAATGCTACCACAGACAACGCTAACATAGGTAGTATTGAAATAAATGATAATAATATTAGTGCAACATCAACAGATTCTAATTTAATACTAAATGCCGACGACGAAGTTAGGGTTAGTGGAACCGATGTTGTGTTTGGACAAGACCTTACAGTAGCAGGACTTACTGATTTATTAGGCAGTACTACATCTATAACAGGGTCTCTAAACCACACGGGTGATAGAGGAACTAACACAGGCAGTGATTTTACACTAAACGGCGAATTTACAGTTGACAATGTTTATATTGAAGATAACTTTATTACTACTACCTCAGGTAACTTAATATTACAAGCAACTGGCGATATAGATATTGACAGCAATAATGTTGAAATTGCAAATGATTTAGATGTAGACGGTGTTACTAATTTAGATGTAACAAACATAGATGGAACTATTACACACGTCGGTGATAGAACACAAACAGGCGACTACAATATTGGCGGCGAATTAACTGTTGATAATGTTTATATTGAAGATAACTTTATTACTACTACCTCAGGTAATCTAGTACTAACACATCCTAGTCCAGATTTAGAAATTATTTCAGAATCTTTATCGATGATAGTTTCAAAAACTGCTGTTAATAACAGCAGGGTGTCATTTAGCTTTGATGGTTACGGACCAAATGTTGAAACTACTATATTTGACGCTAATTTGATTGATGAAATTAGAATTGGCAGCCAATTTCCTGTAGTTCCCACTATTGGGCATTATATAAAAATAACATTTCCGGACAGTACATATGCTATACTTAGAAAAGGCAGCAGGTCTATTTCGCAACAAGTAACCTATAGTGTTCCTGAAGTTATATACCATAATACTATTCCTAGAAACTGGGACGGACAATATGTTACAATAGAAAACGGTCCTATAGCAAACTATACATCTACTAATAGCACACGAGATATTATTGTTAATAGTAACGATGTTGAAATAGTACAAGACGTAACTATTAGCGGCACTACAAATTTACAAAATACGAATTTTACAGGCACAGTTACACACATAGGAAATACTTTACAAACCGGAAACTTGGATATTGGAGGCGAGATATCCAACGGTGATATTTTAATTGAAGATAACTTTATTACAACAACTACGTTAAATTCAGACTTAGAATTACGCACTAGTGGTACAGGCGAAGTTATAATTGATCCTAGCGATACTGTAACAATTGATAATAATCTAACTGTTGGCGGCACACTAACATATCAAGGCGCATTGACTATTAATGGTGACGTTGCACTACTAGGAAATACACAAGACGGTAGTTTAACTGTTACTGATAATTTTGATGTTACAGGAACACTAGATATTAGTTCACAAGCACAGTTTGAAGATGTACGTATTGAAGATAATTTTATTACAACTACACAAAGTAGTAGTGATTTAGAATTACGTGCTAGTGGCACAGGTGAAGTACTTGTACCAAATAACAATGTACAAGTCAATAATAATTTATTTACAGCAAGTATATCAACAGGCGACATAACTGTAAACAATGATTTAGTCCTTAACGAAATTGTAATACCGCCTAGTATTATTGAAATAGACGATAACTTTATTAGCACCAAGGTATCAAATGCTGACTTAGAACTACGTGCAACTGGTGATGTTGTTGTTCAAGAAAATACTATTATAGAGCAAAACTTAACCGTAAACGGTGATACTAATCTACAAGACACTACAATTAACGGCACACTAACACAGGTTGGAAATACTACACAAACCGGCAATTATGATCTAACAGGTATTCTAACTGTCGGAATGTTAACAATGTCAAGACCATTACAGGCCGGCGATATTAATATTAGCGGAAATGTTGTTGAAACTATTGTTACTCATTCAAACTTAGATTTACGTGCAGCAGGAACAGGACAAGTTAGACTGCAAGAAAATGTAGATATACAAAATAATCTAACAGTGCGCAATTTTAATGTTGATAGTATAAATGTCGCTAATAGTGTTGATTTAGAAGTAGCACAACTTAGCACGAATATACAGTTTGAAGACAATGTTATTACTACTACAGCGCCAACGAGTTATAGTGTTGGTGGAACACTACGCCTTAACGAAGTAGCAAAAATTGTAGATGCGCCCCCTCTCGTCAATGCCAATGCTAATAATACTATATGGTTTTATAATGATGAGGGTGCAACATTCACAGAACAATATCAATTAAATCAAGATGCAGCAACTGACAGGGTAATGTTTTGGACACCGGGAGATAATATAGTTGACTACGGTGTTCAAACTGGCGATTACTTTTCTATTACAAAAGGCAGTACTATTTTTGTAGGACAAATAACTAGCACCTTAGGCGTTAACTTAATAGATGCCTGGACATATACTGAAGTATTTAAAACAGGATATATTGATAATAACGTAGATAATGTAACTGAAGTAACAGTTACAGTGGGTACAAGTCTAGTATCAGTATCAAATTTAGAACTTAGAGCAGCAGGTACTGGAAGTGTATTATTACAAAATATAGAAATCAACAATGATATTATTGGTACAAATATTGATGAAGGCGACACTTTAACATTAACACTAGCACCTACAGAAGATTTAATAATTGATTCTACAGAGTCTCTTCAAATTCCTAAAGGCACTACAGCACAAAGAGTACAAGCACAAGATACTTTCTTAGACGGTGGAGCAGCCTTAAACAGCAGCACTATACTAGACGGCGGAGATGCTACAACTGTGTTTGGAGCAAGTGATACCATTTATAACTCAGGTTCTGCACTATTAACAACCTCAGGAAATATTGGCGACATAAGATTTAATACTGACGATAACGTATTTGAAGGCACTGGATTAACAAGCACAATATCACTGGGTGGTGTATATTCAGAAGACAGACAAACTAGCATTACTGCTGACACAGCAACAAATTCAATACAATTTGTAGTTAATTCAACAACAGTAGGCGAAGTTAACTCTAATGGATTGTCAATACACGGTATACAAACCGATGACATACTTTTAGATAACAATATTATTAGCACAACAGTTTCAGATTCGGATTTAGATCTAAGAGCAAACGGAACTGGAGAATTAGTACTAGACGATCTATCTTTTAAAAATAATGTTATTAAAGATAATGGCAATAACTTAATCATTAAAAATACCGGTTTTGGTCACGCCAAAATATCAGGATCTTATGGTGTTGTAGTTCCAAGCGGCGCTACTGTAGTACCGTCACCTGCACCGCAAGTTGGAGATACTAGATGGAACACTACTACTAACTTATTAGAAACTTGGAACGGCACTACTTACGTATCTTCAGCAGGTGTTGCCGCAGCTATAACAGCCGAAGAGTTTGATGATTTACTATTAGAATTTACTCTAATATTTGGGTAACTCATACCTTTTTTACATAATCGATAAATACTATTAATGCAAAGCAAGACCAGTATCATTCTATGTTTGATATGCTGAGCAGGACTAACTGTGGTTATCCGGCAAAGAGCGAAAGCTGAAAATTTGGGTAGAGGGACAGGATCCCCGTATTGAGGAGAAAAGATGAGCGCCATCGGTCGTATTAGCGGTCCGCTCTTAAAGTCGAACTTGATTCGTAATGGAATCGATTTAGCTTTTGAGACGGATTTATTATATCTTGATGTAAACAATCAACGCATCGGTATCAAAAACG
>Ga0098051_1000406_pt1 | contig 17512 bp, 30 predicted proteins | sample 14BtaG_FD_77069 | JGI IMG/M metagenome (GOLD analysis project Ga0098051, IMG submission 77069) | Marine viral communities from the Subarctic Pacific Ocean - 14B_ETSP_OMZ_AT15311_CsCl metaG | ecosystem: Environmental > Aquatic > Marine > Oceanic | place: Pacific Ocean | collected 2015-01-18 | reverse complement strand
CGGGGTAAACTGGGTTCAATTCCCAGCAGTCCTATTTGCTTCCTTAGCAATCTGGTGAATGCAGCAAACTCATAATTTGCCTAAGGTGAGTTCGATCCTCACAGGAAGCACTTGACAGAAACCCTGTCAAACCCTTATAATACTAAGGTCAACAAACAAAACAATGACACTGACTACTAAGTTCAAGAAAGATATCCAAACTCTTAAGGGTGCGGTAAATGGAGAGTTCTTCCTGGATGTGAAGAATCCGAAACTTCTCAAAAAGGTCCGTCGTTATTATGAAAACACTGGCGTTGTCTTTTCAGGTGATGCTCTTGATGATTATGATATTTTGATGGAACAAATCTCTGTCGATCTTGAAGCGGTAGAAGCATGAACGATCTAGATCCTAAGTCTGTTGACTCAACAAAAACTATTGTTATTCATGAACGATTGCCTTTTCGGTTTGTTCAAAAAGGATACATTCAATTGAATGGTAACCCTGATCTACGATTGCAAGAGCAAGACTACTACAGTCGTAAGTGGTCTGATGTTTATCTATTTGATAATGCAGATCAAATGCTTCTTGCAATTGAAGATGCAGAGTATCCTAAGTGGTTGACAGGTAAACCTTGTTATATCAAAGACTCGGTATGTCGTGTAAACTAGCCCTGGTGGAGTCATTAGACCCTTTAAAAAACTAAATAAATCAAGAGTTAATTTATTACTAACTATGTCAATTAAAGGAACCGCAGCAAAGTCTGCAAGTGGTGCAGCGATGTCAAAATATGATGTCGAAGTCGAATCAAGACTCCAAGCACTTGAATCAAAAGCACTTCCCCAGCAAGATAGTGGCGATAGTGTTGACCCTGCAAAACTTGAAGAATTGTGGCAGTGGTATCAGCAAGTAAAAAAACATGTATGATTTTCTTTGTTTTAATAAACAAAGTGGTGCGGGTGATTACGTTGCCGCTCAGTTTCTTGCTTCTGGTTAAAGAGCAAGTGGCGTGCATGACAAGACCCTAGAGGAGAGTTGCATAAACTCTCCTTTTTTAGTATAATACATATTATGGAAACAATTGCAATTTATGTCTGAATATAAGAAGACTGCACTAGTACTGGGTGCAGGTGGATTTATTGGATCTCATATGGTTAAACGACTTCGTTCCGAAGGATATTGGGTGCGTGGTGTTGATCTTAAGTACCCAGAATTTTCATCAACACAAGCAAATGAATTTGTGCAAGGTGACTTGCGTGATGTAGATTTTGTTCGTCGTGTTATCCAATTCAAAGGTTATCAAGGTAATTTTTATAATGAAATCCCTTATCGATTAGTTAAACCTTTTGATGAGATCTATCAGTTTGCTGCTGATATGGGTGGTGCAGGATTTGTATTCACTGGTGAGAATGATGCAGACATCATGCACAACTCTGTGTCTATCAACTTGAATGTCCTTGAAGAAGTTCGCAAACTGAACGAAACTTTTAATGGTGAAGTGAAAGAATGGACAGAAGCAAATCGTCCCCTTTGGTTGCAACCAACTAAGATTTTCTATTCTGGTTCAGCATGTATGTATCCAGAGTATGCTCAAGAAGAAGCAAACAATCCTGGACTGAGAGAAAATGATGCATACCCAGCCGCACCAGACTCCGAGTATGGATGGGAAAAACTCTTTAGTGAAAGACTTTACTTTGCTTACAACAGGAACTATGGTATTCCTGTTCGTATTGCTCGCTATCACAATATCTTCGGTCCTGAAGGAACCTGGGACGGTGGAAGAGAGAAGGCACCAGCTGCAATCTGCCGTAAAGTTGCTTTCCTCCCGGAGCAAGGTGGAGCAATCGAAGTGTGGGGAGATGGCTTACAAACTCGTTCCTTCTTGTTCGTTGACGAATGCGTTGAAGCAACTTTCCGATTGATGCAATCTGACTTTATGGGACCAGTCAATATTGGTTCTGAAGAGATGGTTACTATCAATCAGTTGGTAGATATTGCTTCTGAAGTTGCAGAGAAAGAAGTTACTAAGATTCATATTGACGGACCTCTTGGAGTTCGTGGTCGTAATTCTAACAACGATTTGATTCGTGAGAAGTTAGATTGGGATTATCAAATGACGCTGAAAGAAGGAATTCGTTACACATACTATTGGATTCAGGAACAAATTAATGACCAAGCATAAATTTAACTTAGTAGGAAACACTTTTAATTATGAAGATGCGCCCAGATGTTCTGTCTGGGGCAAAGAATCTAAACTTACTGAATGGGTAGATGAAGGTGGTGAAGGCACATTCTATATTGATGGTGCCATTGGATTGGGTCTTGATGATAATGTAACTGGACCAAAGTATGCATGGATACTTGAATCTGCTGCAATCCTTCCACAAATTACTGATTTTGTGAAAGGTGCTGGTAGGCAAAGAATGCTAGACTCATATGATACTATCTTCACTCATAATAAACAACTAATTGATATTGACCCAGAAAAATTTAAGTGGGTTCCTGCTCAAGGTACTTGGATTAAAGAACCTAAGATCTATGAGAAATCCAAAATGATTTCTATGATTGCATCCAATAAGAATATGTGTGCAGGACATAGATCTAGACTTGAGTGGATTGATAGATTTAAGGATAATGTAGATTTCTATGGTAGAGGATTTGATACAGAGATTGCTTTAAAAGAAGAAGGTCTTTGTGATTATATGTTCTCTATTGCAATTGAAAATGCATCCTATGAAACATACTTCACAGAGAAGCTATTAGATTGTTTTGCTACAGGAACCATTCCTGTTTATTATGGATCTCCAGATATTGGTGATCATTTTAATAAAGATGGTATAATTGATTTGAGTGAAGAGTTCTTTATCTCGGACGAACTTTATTATAGTAAGATGGATGCTATCAAGGAAAACCTTGAGAAGACTAAAAAAATGGAAATCTTAGAAGACTTTATTTGGGAGACTTATTTCGCATGACAAAAGAATTATTTGAAACTGCTGTAAAGGATGGCAATCCTGTATGTTATTATCTCTTCAGGGATTTGGGTATTGGTAAAGAATGTAAGTATTTTGTGGAAACTGGTACTCATCTGGGAGGAAGTGTTCAATATGCACTTGATTTTGGATACGAGCAGATCTTTAGTTGTGAGATGATGAGTGATCGTTATCAACATTGTATGGATAAATTTAGTGATAATGATAATGTAAATCTGTGGCTTGGAGATTCTGATAGTTGTTTCTCAGAAATGATGAAGTTGGTTGATAAGAAAACATGCTTCTGGTTAGATGCCCATGGAGAAGGTGGTGGAGTTCCTACATTTGAAGAACTAGATTTGATTGAAAAAAATAAAATTAAAAATCATACAATTGTGATTGATGATATTCCCGTATACTTTAAAGGTAAGGAAAAGGAACTTGAAGAAAAACTCCTTTCTATCAATCCAGAATATACTTTAAAGTATTATAAATCAATCAACCCAGTTGATGATTATGTATTAGCAGCATTTGTTGATTGATATGAAACCTTGTATTATCAAGCAACCCGCAGGGATTGGTGATGTATTCTTTCTTCAAAAAATTGCACATCTTTATAGAGAAAAAGATTGTAAAATTATTTGGGCTTTAAGAGATGATATCTATTGGATATCTGAATATATTTCTGACATTGAATGGTATAAGTTGAGTGAAGATTTTCCTGGAAAAAATTTATTTGATTACTCTGGGTTCTCTGATAATGATGAGTTTGTTTACATAGATACCTCTACTGCAGATGTAGTGTTCAATGCAGATCCGACTAAAATTATGTCTTCTAAGTTTGGACTTGTAGGATTAGATCATACTGATTGGGCAAACTACTTTAAATTTAATAGAAATAAAGAAAGAGAAGATAGTTTGTATTATGATGTTCTTAATTTAAAAGACGATAGTGAATATGTCTATGTAAATGATTGGACAAATACTGATGCCCGTAAAACAACATCGCTTTCATCTAGAGAATATGAGTATCCAGTAGTTGAGAATAGATTTATTGATGGATATACTTTGTTTGATTGGACAAAGGTATTTGAAAATGCAAAAGAAATTCACTCTGCTCCAACGGCACTATCGTTTATTGTAGATACTCTTGATTCTAATACAAAAGTGTATTATTATCCTCATGATGCTAGACAACACAAAGATGTTGAAGACCTCTTTTCAAAAGTAACTGAATATAGAAATGCTTGACAACTATTCAAAGACTCCGGAGGGAGTTGTATATCAAATTAATCCCAATCCAATAGATTATAACTTGGATTATATTGATTACTATGTTGATCTTAATAGGAAGTTTGGAGATGAGATGTCTTATCTTCGACTGGGATACATTATTGGGGCTCTTGGTAGGGTTCCTTCAAGTATATTGGACGTTGGATATGGTGATGGATCTTTCTTGAGAGTGTCTAGTAAGATAGTTCCCGAATGTTATGGTAATGATATATCAAAATATCCTGTACCTGAAGGTTGCAATCCCGTAGATAGTATCACAGAACAGAAGTTTGATGTGATTACTTTCTTTGATTCTTTAGAACATTTTAGGGATATTGAATTCATAAAAGATCTCAATTGTAATGCTATCTGTGTTTCTGTTCCATATTGTCACTATAATAATGACAAATGGTTTGATACCTGGAAGCACAGAAAACCTGATGAGCATCTATGGCATTTCAATAAGGAATCACTTTCCAATTTTATGAACAAGATGGGATTTGATTTACTAACCTCTACTAATATTGAGGATACAATTAGAAAGAATGCCCCAAATGAAGAGAACATTTTAACCTGTATTTTTGAAAAGAGACTATGAAAGCCGCAGTATTAGAACAGATTGATGCACCACTTGCAGTCAGAGATGTTGAACTGACTGAACTGAAAGTAGGTCAAGTTCTTGTAAAGGTTCTTGTTAGTGGTCTTTGTGGAGCACAACTTCATGAAATTCGTGGTCACAAAGGTAATGCAAAATTCCTTCCACATCTTATGGGTCATGAGGGATGTGGTATTGTAGACGAAGTTGGACCTGGTGTAACTACTGTAAAGGTTGGAGACAAGGTTGTAATGCATTGGAGACCTGGTACTGGTATTGAAGCACCCTTTCCTTCATACATTCTTGATGGAAAGAGTATGAGTAGTGGTAAGTGTACTACTCTTAGCGAGTATTCTATCGTCTCTGAGAACAGATTAACCACTGTTCCACAAGATACTCCAGAAGATCTATGTGCTATTCTTGGATGTGCTCTCACGACTGCTATGGGTATCATTGATAATGAAGTTGACCTTAAGTTTGGTGAAAGTGTTGCTGTTATTGGTTGTGGTGGTGTAGGACTAAATCTTATTCAGGCAGCTTCCCTCAAAAGTGCATGTTCAATTTATGCCGTAGAAAAAAATATCAATAAGAAAAATTTATGTTTTATTGCTGGAGCAACAACTTTTATTGATGATATTAATTCCATCGAAGAAAAAGTTGATGTAATCATTGATACTACAGGCATTCCTGGAGTTATTAGTGATGCCATTACACACTTGTCTGGAAAAGGACGTATGATTCTTGTAGGACAACCTGCACCAGGACGAGGTGTAGAGGTCATGAATGCTGTTAATTTGTTTAGTGGTATGGGTCAGACCATTAAGGCAACTCAGGGGGGTAAGACAAACCCTACAGAAGACATTCCTCGTTATGTTCGTATGCATCAAGAAGGTATTCTTAGTATTGAACAATTCGTGACTCATAAATTTAAATTAGATCAGGTAAACGAAGCATTTGACTTGCTTAGAAGCGGAAATGCTGGTAGAATTATTATCGAAATAGGAGCAGTATAATGCGGAAGGTATGGACAAAGGAAGAGTTGATTGCCTTTGAGGATAGAATAGGTGATCTTTACTTAGACAATCAGTTACCATTTCTTTTCCATCTTTCTGGTGGTAATGAAGATCAACTGATTGAAATTTTTAAGGATGTTAAAGAAGGAGACTATGTAATCTCCAATCATCGCAATCATTACCATGCTCTACTGCATGGAATTCCTCCTGAAGAACTGGAAGAAAAAATCAAAGACGGCCGTAGTATGTTTGTTTATGATAGGGAAAGAAATTTCTTCCTGTCTGCAATCATCGGAGGTACTCCTGCAATTGCTGCAGGGATTGCATGGGCACTTAAACGTAAGGGAAGCAGTCAAAGAGTATGGTGCTTTGTTGGAGATGGTACAGAAGATAATGGACACCTCTCTGAAGCAGTTAGATATGTTGATGGACATGAATTGCCTTGCACCTTTGTGATTGAGAGTAACGATCGCTCTTGTGAAGCATCTAATACTGATCGTTGGGGTAAGACTGCACATCCAGAATGGAACTCTCCTTCTGTGATTCGTTATCAATATGATTGTGCTTATCCTCATTGTCGCAAACCAGGCATGATTGATCTAGGTGAAGCACAGCAGTATAAGAAAACTGATAATGAATACTTCCCACCACTCAAAGAGTTTGAGTATCCTACTCATGAAGTGCCTGAAGGTCTTTCATATAAAGAAGCAATGTGCCAGTCTATGACTGAACTTGGCGACCAGGGTTATATTTTTATTGGATACAATGTTCGATATGGTAATGCTATTGGCACATTGAATAATGTATCTGATGATCAAAAACTTGAAACACCTGTAGCAGAGAACCTAATGGCAGGACTTGCTATGGGTATGTCATTTGAGGGATTCAAACCTGTTATTTACTTTGAGCGTCATGACTTTATGCTTGTTGCAGCTGACGCGATTATTAATCACATAGATAAAATTGAACGCATTTCCCGTGGAGAGTTTAAGGTTCCTGTAATTATTCGTGCAGTTACTGCAGATGCAGGACCTTTCTATTCTGGCATTACACACTCACAGGATTTTACCAATGTCTTTAAGGAGGCAGTGAGTTTCCCTGTAATTGATCCTGTTACTGGATCTGATGTTGTAAATGCATTCAGGGGAGCACAAGAAAGTGGTAGACCTGCTATGATTATTGAGAGAAAGTCGAGGTATTGATTAATGAAAACATATATTTGTGTTGGAATTGGTGATATGATATTCCTTGACTCTATCCTTACAAAGGAAGAGAAGGAAACTATAACTGAAATCTATTGGGGATGTAGATTTGGAGAGGCATTGAAACCTCTTTTAGATGGCAACCCAGACTATCCCAATTTAACTAATCAACATACGATTGATGAAGAGGCAGGACGATCTGCTATGGAAAGAATCTCCCCAGGACAGGGAGATTTTTGGCATTTTAGACCAGACTTTCCTGCAAATTATAGAGTGGGACTTGAATTGTTTGGTCTTAAAGAAGATGAAGTTCAAGCTGTAGATGCTGTAGGATGTTTTGAAGATTCAACTCGTCCATATGTTCGGTCATCCTTTATTTCTAATGCAAACAAACTTGATATAGATCCCTATATCTTTTTTCATTACCCTACATCTACAAGACCTAGAACAGATATTGCAAAAATTGATGCCGATGATTGGGCGTTCATTAGTGAATTGTCTAGAAAAGAAAACTTGAAGGTAATTATCGTATCTGATTGTGAAGTCAATGTTCCTTTACTGAATTATGAATTATTAATTAAACCTGACATCAAACATATTGTGGAACTGGCAGCATCTTGTTCTTACTATGTTGGTTGTGATTCATTTGGTGCTCATCTATCATCTAAAGTTCTACCTAAAGAGAAACTATTCATCAAATTATCTCCAAACTTTACTGGATGGAATACCTGGTTGTCTAGAGCATTCCTTCCACATCCACTTGAAGATGTTAAAACATTCTACAAACCATATATTGGTAGACCATGAGTATTTTAGTTGTTGGTGAGACTTGTAGGGATGTATTTGTTTATTGTGATTCAAATAGACTTTGCCCTGAAGCACCTGTTCCAGTATTAAACATTGCGGATCAGAGAGAGAATCCAGGAATGGCAGGTAATGTTCGTAGAAATATTGAGAGTTTATCTGGTAAGGTAGTAGATATTTCTACTAATAAAAACTGGTATGAGATAGCAAAGACCAGATATGTTCATAAAGAAAGTAATCATATGTTCTTTCGTGTGGATACAACCCAATTGATTCCTAGAATTGATTTGAATACTATTGACTTTGATCATGATCTAATTGTAATCTCTGATTATAATAAAGGATTCTTATCAGAGGATGACATAAAGTATATTTGTTCTAATCATAAAAATGTCTTTATCGACACGAAGAAAATCTTGGGTGATTGGGCAAATGATGCAAGGTTTATCAAGATAAATGATTATGAATATAAAAACTCTGAGAAATTTATAACAGAAAGTCTCTCAGAAAAAATTATTCATACGATGGGTGGCCGTGGATGTGAGTTTGGAAATAAAAGATATCAAACTAAAAAGGTTGAAGTAAAAGACTTGTCTGGTGCAGGAGACACATTCATGGCTGGACTGGTTGTAAAATTTATGGAAACAGATGATATTGATTTGAGTATTAAATATGCTAATGAATGTGCATCAAAAGTAGTAACACAAAAGGGAGTTGCAGTATTATGATTATTCTTACTGGTTCGCAAGGTTTCATTGGTAAAAAATTTCTCAAGGCACTTCAAGATTCCGGTAAAGAAGTAGTAGAGGTGGAGAAGGATAATAGTTGGCACTGGAGAACTTACTTTAGTGATTGGAAGAAAGTTGAATGCATAATCCATCAAGGAGCAATGTCTTCTACTACAAACACAAACTTGAAACAAATATTTACTTTTAATGTAGAATATAGTGAGTGGTTGTTTTCCCAAGCAGCAAAGCATAACATTCCCGTCAAGTATGCATCTTCTGCATCTGTCTATGGTAACCAGCAAGGTATTATAAATCCTCTGAACTATTATGCACTATCTAAAGTAACCACTGACTATTGGGTGCAAGATCATATGGATGAGTTTCCTCTTATTCAGGGATTTCGATACTTCAATGTATATGGTGATGGTGAAGATGATAAGGGAGATCAAGCAAGTCCAGTTAGTAAGTTTGCAAAGCAAGTACAAGAGAATGGTAAACTTAAATTGTTTGAGGGATCTGATAAGTTCCTGAGAGATTTTATTTGCGTTGATGATATTATTGAATTGGTTCTCAATAATGAGAAAGGATCTGGTATCTATGATCTGGGGACTAGTAAACCAGTAAGTTTTGAACATGTTGCAGAATGCGTGGCAAGGAAGTATAATGGTGAGGTGGAGTATATTCCATTTCCAGATCACCTAAAAGGCAAGTATCAAGATTATACTTGTGCAAAAGAACATTGGGGTGATTATAAATTCATTACTGTTGAGGACTATTTAAAATGAAAACAATCTGGACTAATGGATGCTTTGACATTCTTCATCCAGGACATATCGAACTATTCAAGGCATGTAAATCTCTTGGTGATCGATTGATCGTTGGTATAGATACTGATGAGAAAGTTCAGTCAGACAAAGGTCCTGAAAGGCCAATCAATGATATTTGTCATAGGTATTCTATTCTGAGTGCAATTAAATATATTGATACTGTTCATGTATTTGGTAGTACTAGAGAACTGGAAGAACTAGTTCAATTCTATAATCCAGATATTCTAGTTGTGGGTAGTGATTGGCGTAATGGAACTGTTGTTGGTAACCGATATGCAAAAGAGGTAAGGTATTTTAGTCGTGTTGGTGGATACTCGTCTACTAATGTAATAGACAAAATCAAAATGTTATGAGATATGTAATTGATATTGATGGGACTATTTGTACTCCTGGTCCTACAGATGAGATGAGATATGAACAGGCAATGCCAATACAATTTAGAATTGATGAAATAAATAAATTATACGATGAAGGACATAACATCGTTTATCTCACTGCCAGAGGAATGGGTAGGTATAATAATAATGCAGACCTGGCAAAGAAAGAATTTTATGAATTTACTGAAATACAATTGAGTTTGTGGGGATGTAAGTATCATCAATTGTTTCTTGGAAAACCTTCTGGGGATTTATATATTGACGACAAAGGTATTAATGCAAATGAATTTTTCCAATTCAATTAAGCATGTTCCCAAAGGATGGGGATATGAAAAGTGGATTTGCAATACCGGAGATTATTGTGGCAAACTTTTATTCTTTAAAAAAGGTTTTAGATGCTCTTGGCATTATCATAAAATAAAGGATGAAACATTTTATCTTCAGAGTGGATTGCTATCTTTGTACCATGGATGGGATGATGATTTAGCAACTGCTGATCTACTTGTCTTGGAACCTGGAGATAAATTTCATATCCCAGTGGGGTTAAAACATCAAATGGTTGCACTAGAAGATTCAGAGCTATTTGAATTCTCTACTGAACATTTTGATGAAGATAGTTATAGAATAATTAAAGGGGATTGAAATGATTGGAATGAATCAATTGGGTCAAAAAGGTAGACTTGGGAATCAATTGTTCCAGTATGCTGCTCTTGTTGGCATTGCTAAAAATAAAGGATTTGATTTCTGTATACCCGATCATTCGCAGGCACCTTTCTTTGACAAACAGATTGATGGTAATACTATAACCGTATATCATCAACTTCAACATTTGTTTGAGATGAATTATCTAAATGGTAGGTTTGGAGAAGTTGAGGGTAATCAAATTGATCTGCAACAAGCAGAATTTTGTCAAGAACTATTTGATGAATGTCCTGATAACTCAAGTCTTCTGGGTCATTTTGAATCTTATCATTACTTTGAGAATGCAGAGGAAGAAGTTAGACAAGACTTTGTTGTTCGTGAACATCTATTAGAAGCAGCATCAAAATTTCATAAAGATAAAGGAACTGAAAATCCTGTTTGTGTAAGTATTCGTCGTGGTGATTATGTAAAATTTCAAGACTGCCATCCTCCTTGTGTAGAATCATACTACAGAGAATGTATAGAAAAATTAGGTATTGATCGACAGTATGTTATCACCTCTGACGATGTTGAATGGTGTAAAACTATTTTTACTGAAGATAATTTTGTATTTAATGATGTAATTCCTGAAGGAATATATAAACCACATTTTGATTTTGCTGTTGGAACATTATGTGATGACTTTATTATTGCAAATAGTACATTCTCTTGGTGGATTGCTTGGCTTGGATCTAAAAAAGATAAGCAAATCTTTATTCCAAGACCTTGGTTTGGTCCAACACTTGCACATATTGACACCGAGGGTTATTATTATCCAGGCATGACTGCTGTGGATAGGGAGATTATTAGAGTATGATGGACTTAACATTTCTCATTCCTACGAGGATTGAGAGTGAAGATAGATTGAGAAACATTATTGCATCAGTATCATATTTACTGAGACATGTTCCTGCAAAGATTATTGTCAAAGAGGTTTCTGGTAGGAACACATTTAAATTTCGTGCTCTTCCAGAAATTAAAAAGATTGCTGATACTGAAAATCTTACTTGTTTATATGAAGAGAGTAATGATCCTTTATTCTGTAAGAGCAAAGTTCTTAATGATTTGATTGTTGAATCTAATACAAAAGTAGTTGCAAACTATGATGCAGATTGTATTCTTCCAATAACTTCTTACAGCGAAGCATACAATTTGATCTCTCAGGGCCATGCAGATGTGGTGTATCCATATCAGTGCGGAATCTATCAGTGGTGTGCTGATTTTAATATGGAAATTTTTAATGAGTTTCTAAAGTCATGGAGTGGCACAGCAGTATTGGATAAGAGTAAGAGACTTTCTAACTCCACAATTGGATGGTGTCAATTTATTGATCGTCAAAAGTATGTTGATTCTTATATGATGAACGAGAACTTTGTGTCATGGGGATGTGAGGATGATGAATTCTATTTTCGTATGAGCACACTTGGTAATCGTATTGCAAGAGTTAATAATTATGTCTATCATTTAGAGCATAGTAGGACTCATAACTCTTGGTTTAGTAATCCAAACTTTAATGACAATTGGAATCTGTGGAATACAATTAAAACATTTGACAGAAATCAATTGGTAGATTATTATAACAACCAGGACTATCTTAAAACACGCAGAACACAATTGAAATGATAGGCTTTAATGCACTAGGGCGAATGGGAAGATTCGCCAATCAAATGTTTCAGTATGCCTCACTAAAAGGTATTGCTAGAAACATAGGAGTAGATATTATTATTCCCCATTACACTGAAGCAGTGAATGATGGGATTGGTAATATGTTGAGGACAGAACTATTCGATTCTTTTGATCTGAAGGTTAATGTTGGTCTATTAAATAATGGACATGCACCAGTTGTACAAGAGAGACATTTTCATTTTGATGAGGAATTGTTTCGTATGTGTCCTGACCATGTAGACATTCGTGGTTATTTTCAAACAGAAAAATACTTCAAGCATATTGAAAATGAAATACGTGAGGACTTTACTTTTAATGATGGGATATTAAATCCATGTAAGGAAATGATTTCCTCCATAGAAAATCCTATTGCACTTCATGTTCGCCGTACTGATTACATTACCAACTCTGCAAATCATCCACCATGTAATACTGAATATTATAGGGCAGCACTAGAGCATTTTGATAGTGATCGTAATGTAATTGTGTTCTCTGATGATCCTGCATGGTGCAAAGATCAAGACTTATTCTCTGATGATCGTTTTATGGTTTCTGAGAACACTGACAATAGAGTTGATCTGTGTCTTATGTCCCTCTGTGATGATTTTATCATCGCAAACTCTTCTTACTCCTGGTGGGGTGCCTGGCTTGCTAACAAGGGTAATGTAATTGCTCCTATTCGTTGGTTTGGAACTACTGGAGATACAAAAGACCACAACACTAAAGACTTAATTCCTGATAGATGGACAAGAATTGGTAATGGACAAGAATAAATCTGCATTTAAACTCAAAGGATTTCCAAAAGTATACTGGTTAAATCTGGATGCTGATGTCGAAAGGCGTCAGTACATGGAGGATCAGTTTAAGTATTGGGAAATTGAAAACCACGTTCGTATCTCTGGATACGATGCAAGGGATGATGATGTCTCTGATAATTTGAAGGGTAGAATACCTGACAATGTTTCTCAGAGCGAACTTGGTTGCTGTATGAGTCACATCAAAGCAATCAAAGAGTTTTATGAGAATAGTGATGATGATTATTGTATGATTGTTGAGGATGATGTTGACTTCTCAACAGTTAAATGTTGGAATTTCACCTGGCAAGAGTTTATTGGACTGGCACCATATGATTGGGATTGTCTTCAATTGACTACAATTTGTACAGGTGATATTCATGTCAAACTCCATTTAAAGTTTATCAATGATTTCTCTGCGGCTGTGTATTTAATTACTCGCCACCATGCTGCAAAGGTATTGAGGAATCATGTTCGTGGTGATAAGTATAAACTTGATAATGGAGTTAAACCTAGAGCAGTATCTGAAGATACTATTCTAGAGTCTGGCAAAACGTATACTATACCTATTTTCTTGTACAATCTTGATTTTGGATCTACCATTCATCAGGAGCATATTGGTGTGTTTCATAAAGGTCCACATACTGCTCTTTCCAACTACTGGCAAAACTCTGGAGCAGGGGTTGACATCCGTGAGTGGATGAACTATGATGCTTACATGGGTCGGGTTACTGAAAACTCTTCTGCTAAAGCAACACAAGAGACGGATAACCCACCCACTTGACATACTACCAAATTTCGAGTAGTATAAATACTTAACCTTTTGTCAGACAGTAATTTCTGTAACATTAGGTAACAAACACGAGACTTGTCGAGTCTCTATTCATCTGCGGGTAATCATTCCGCAAGTAACTAAAGGTAATTTAAATGTTCAAATCTGTATTCGCAGCTGCTGCTGCTCTGTCCGTATCCGCAGGCGCTGCCCTTGCAGGTCCATATGTTAACGTCGAAGCCAACTCTGGTTTCACGGGATCCGATTATAGCGGTACAAATACCGACCTGCACGTAGGTTATGAAGATGCTCTTGGCGAGAACGCATCATACTACGTTCAAGCAGGTGCTACTGTACTCTCTCCTGATAGCGGTGAAGGCGATACCGTTCCTTCTGGTAAGGCAGGTCTGGGTCTTGCATTGACCGATGCCCTGGGTGCATATGGCGAAGTCTCCTTCGTTGGTAGTGGTGACAGCAATATCGATCGTGGTTATGGAACCAAGCTGGGTCTGAAGTACAACTTCTGATATTCAATATAGACAAGTAAACATCTAGATGTTATACTGGGGGTGCGACGGCATCCCCTTTTTTTATGAAAGATTATTTTATACGGATCGTCAATCATCCTGCTACACACTTTAATGTGATATCTATTGGGGTATTGGTTATGATTGGGATGCTTCATAACCATGCTCACTTTACAATGGATAGGGATGCAGATGCTTATGTGAGGCAGTGGTGTAGGTCATCAGCAGAAAACAAAAAAACCTGCATCCGCTATGGCGGCAATATGGACTATTGACAAAACTTCATGTTTCATATATACTATGTAAAGAAACATTACGGAGTGTATCATGACTGTAACAACTGAAGACGGCGGCCGTACAAACATGTATGCCACTGAGCCTAGAATGTATATCTCAGAGACAGACGCAGAGCGTTATGGTCTTGAAACATATGCAGAAAAAGCAGAGAAATTAAATGGACGCACTGCTATGCTTGGATTTGTTGCAGCAGTTGTTTCGTATGCTACATCTGGTAGTGTATTCTTCTTTGGTGTATTTGGATTCTAATGACTGAAATTATTTTTACCGCAACGGCAGTTGCTTTTTTCTGCCTACTCGGTTATAGTGTAGAACAACTTTCGGAAACCTATTGATGGAAACCTCTATTGCTGAACTCCTTACTTATTATGTAATTGGTGGTGCTCTTATCATTGGACCACCTGCAATATTCCTAATCATCGCTATGATGGCAGCACTCCAAAATACGAAAGGACGTATGGTTGGATACAAAGACCACAAAACTTATGGTGATAGTTCCATTTATGATCCTTCACCAAAGTTACCAGTAGATCAAAGTAAATTTTATCTCACATTAGGAGAATAGATAGGGGAATAGTCACAAGTAATATGCCTAATCCCAATCAACTCTATGATGACATGGAGAAACTGAATGCCTTATACGAAGAACTCTGTTGGGATCATGATGATGAATTAGTATTTCAAATCGAATACCTGACAGGCAAAGGCAGAATTATTATCAAAAACAAAACACAGGAGCAAAACAAATGAACGAAAACGCAGAACGCATCAATGGCTGGGCAGCAATGATCGGAGTCATTGCCGCAATGGGTAGTTATGCAGTCACAGGACAAATTATTCCAGGGGTATGGTAAATGCTAGTATTCGCATCAGGTTTGGTACTTCTTTTTATCATTAATGCAGTATTATCTGATATTGATATTGACGATGACAATGACGGACCAGGTGGTGGATTAATGCAACCAGTTTACGCATCGTCAAACTCTTGACAAGCAAAACCAAATAAACTATAATGAAGGGGCAATACGCCCCTTTTTTAATGTATCGTCGTTTAGCTGCCCTATTTGTGCTAGGGATCCTTGGTGCATCCTGTGCCTCTAAATCCGCACCAACTAAAGAAGATGTTGTTAATATCCCTGCAGTTCCACACGAACCTTCTTGGCAGTGTCTTGAATGTTCACCAGAAGAAAAATATGTTCTTAAACAACTCCAAGAGCAAACAAAAATTTATGATAAGAATGCCCTTGCTACGTTGATGGGTAATATTAAACAAGAAAGCAAGTTCATCTCTAACATCTGTGAGGGTGGTGCTAGGGTCTCTTATGAGAACTGTCTGTCAGGTGGGTATGGTTTAATCCAATGGACCTCTGCTCATCGCTATAGGGGTCTTGGAAACTTCTGTGCTAAGTTTGAATGTGATCCTAGTAGCATAGAAGGTCAGACTCGTTGGATGATCAACGAACCTATCTTCCAACGTGTACTTCCACAATTTGAAGGAGGTGGACAAAATGTATCTTATTATATGAAACCTGCATACTACTGGTTAGGATGGGGTATCAAAGGTAATCGTGAAGTTTATGCATATGATTATACAAAAAAAATGGTGCTAGTATGATTGGTGACTGGAGATATAGTAAAGAGAAACTCAAACTTAGAGAACAAGCTCTTCTCATTTTATTAAGTAGATATGGTGTTGAACTTGACAACACAAGAAAATCAAAGTATTCTAATCAATCTATATACGAGTGTGCCCATGACTGGGTATCTCAAGGCAATGTAAATTGCAATGGCATTACCAAATACTACGAGGCATACTATGCAAAAAGTAATTAATGTTTTAGCAGTTCTTTCTTTCGTTGGAACTGCAGGTATCGTCGGTGGCGGTACTGCACTATATCTCAATAAGGATTCTATTGTTGAGAACATCAAATCTCAAGTTGCATCTGCAGCAGCAGAAGCAATCTCTGGAGCACTTCCTGGAATGATGGATTCCGCAATGCCAGAACTCCCTAGTGCGACTGGTGGTGTTATTGGATCCCCATCTGGCAGTGGTCTTCCTATGCCCACAACTACTGGCCCTGCTCTTTCTTACTGATTATGAAAAAAATTATTATGACTTTGATGGCAGCATGTTTTGCTGTCCCTGCTGCGATTGCAGATCCTCTTAAAGATAAAGATTACTTCACTATGCATTCTTTGGGATGTATGCTCCTTCAAGAGTGTACTGATGATGTAGATGAAGTGTTCTCTCTTCTAGATGTTTCTTCCCAGTATCCTAATACTGAAGCATTTACTCCAGTGGCAAATGAATTTAACAACATGCTTGTGTCATTAAACCAAGTGGGTGTTAAAGTATTTCTTGCGGACGAGAAGTATTTTCCCGTAGGGCATCGTGGTGTCTATCATACAGTAAGTAATAACTTCTTCTTGAACAAGGCATTCATGGGTCGTCCTGGCACACTGATGTCTGTAATGCGTCATGAAGGATGGCACGCTGCACAAGATTGTATGGCAGGTACGATTGATAATAGTTTGATTGCTATTATTATGCCTGAGGATCAAGTTCCTCCCATGTATCAAAACATTGTGAAGAGAACATATATGCTTCAACCAGGTGCAATTCCCTGGGAGAAAGAGGCATATTGGGCAGGACATACTGAGGGTATGACTATGGCAGCACTAGATGCATGTGCTGCTGGTGAGATGTGGAATGTATATCCTCCTACTCCATTGACCAGAGAGTATCTTGTTAAAGAAGGTTATATTTCTAAATAGAGATATGTTGCTTTCTATGGAATGCCCGAAGAAGTAAAAAAAGAAGAACCCAAAAAGAAAGGTCTTCTAGGAAAAATCAAGGAGGCAGCAGATGATAAAGAGGAACAGCTCGCTATTCTGTCTACTTTTGTTAGGCTCGGCATCCTTGTTTGGTCTGGCGGAATACTCACGCTGGCATACATCAAACTTCCACCAGCACTTGGAATTCCTGAACAAAAACTAGATCCCACTTTT